>OKVF01000056.1_pt1 | contig 131585 bp, 92 predicted proteins | sample 1604831 | NCBI WGS metagenome assembly OKVF01 (sample SAMN01760980, study PRJEB22395) | human gut metagenome
AACTCGCGACCCCAACCTTGGCAAGGTTGTGCTCTACCAACTGAGCTATTTCCGCGTCAACACGTTGTTCATTAAGTTGTCATTCTTAACTTCCTGAATGCGGTTGCAAAGGTACGTGTTTTTTTTGAATCTGCAAATTTTTCAGAGAAAAAAAATTCATTTTTCTGCATTTTTTTTGTTTTAGCACATTCTGTCACGGTAATCTTCATACCCAAAACGCCGGTACATTTCCAATGTTCCATCTGTATGCAACATGGCCATCGAAGGATGACCTATTCCATTAAACATATTGGTTTTCACCGTAGTATAATGTATCATATCTTCAAATATAATCTTTTCACCTATTTTCAGCTCATGATCAAAACGCCACGCTCCCATATAGTCACCGCTCAAACAACTATTTCCGCCTAAACGATAAATATGATCCGAATGCGTTGAATGCTTAACGGCATCCGGCTCCAATGTCTCTGCAAACCGCACAGCTGGCTGATATGGCATTTCCAGACAATCGGGCATGTGACAGGTAAAGCTGACATCCAAGATAGCTGTACGGATACCCTTATTTTCTACAATATCCACTACAGAGGCCACAAGCGGGCCGGTCTGCCACGCAAAAGCCGATCCGGGTTCAAGAATAATTTTAAGATTAGGATATTTGACCTGCAAATTTTTCAGCAGCTGTTCCAGATGAGCTACATCATAATCCTGCCTTGTCATCAAATGCCCACCTCCCAAATTAAGCCATTTAAGTTGCCAGAACCATTTTCCGAACTTTCGTTCAAGGTGCGACAATGTACGTTCCAACTCATACGACGTACTTTCACAATGACAATGACAATGAAAACCTTCAATACCGTCGGGCAACTGATCCGGAAGTTGTGATGCCAACAAACCGAAACGAGAACCCGGTGCACAAGGATTATACAATTCTACCTGTATTTCTGAATACTCGGGATTCACACGCAGGCCACAGGATATCGCCTGGCCAGGACAACCGTGATTATATTCCTTAACTTTAGGTATAAACCGTTGGTACTGCGTCAGTGAATTAAATGTAATATGGCTGCTGCAACGCATGATCCCATCAAAATCAGCCTCCGTATAAGCAGGAGAATAAGTGTGAGCCTTACTGCCAAACACTTCTGCCGCCAGACGGGCTTCATTAAGAGAACTGGCCGTAGTAGAATGTATATATTCTCTAAATACAGGAAAAGCTTTCCACATGGCAAAGGCTTTAAATGCCAGTATAATCTCTACGCCGGTACGATCCATTACGCCTTTAATCAACTCCAAATTCTTCCGAAGCAAATCTTCTTCTATAATATAACAGGGTGTCGGAACACCCGAATATGTCAAACGGTCAGTCTTCATCTTTTTTATACTGTTTTTTAAAATGCCAATAATTCTGGCAAGAACTTAAGCAGTTTTTGCACTTACTTAATAAACCACTCTTACATTATCAATCCACAAGGTAGTACCTACAGCTCCCACGTAAGCACCTCCGTAACTGGAATCAAACTGCAGAACCATATGAGTAGGAGTCTCGTTGGCATCAGCCCATCCCACTTCCTTCACCGGCACCATTTTACCCTTGCTGTTCAAACAATATTTGGTATCATCACCGGTAATCAGCCCCATATAGCCTTTATAACCGGGCTGTTTGGTAATATCACCATATTGTATTTCAAACTGAGCATTATTCACCCAGTCCGTATTCTTATTGAAACGGTGAATCAGCGTACCGACACGTTTGGCATAAATATTGCCTTTAGCATCCTCCCAACGTTTCTGCAACAGGCATATTACATCCGGCATATCCTTACCTGCTACCTTGGACACTTTGCTGAAACCAGTCTGACGAATTCGGTCAGTCTGATTAGAAAGTTTCACCTTATAGTCAAAACAAATTGCCTTCGGACGTTTGTGAAACGGCAAGCCAACAGACAGCTTACTCATGGGATTGGACGTATTGGTAATCGGCTCAGGTACTGAACCCAGGAATACCGAACCAGCAGCCAACACTTCAATATTGACAACGCCCAACACTTTCACCTTTTCTATATGTGTTTCAAGACGTGCACAATAGCCATTTCCTCTTTTCTCACGATAGGTTGATGTGTTGGTCTTGGTTATACCACATACCTTTGCCATCACATTGGATGTACCCCACGGAGAACCACCCTGATTATGATAAGGATTATTGTTATTCCACACTGCAGATGGCCCGATCTCATACAACTGTTTGGTCTGTCCGCCAATTATTCCACTTTCCTTAATGTTACGAACGATCCAACTGTCAAAATCGCCATACTTCAGATACTCTGTCTGTGCCTGCATATTATAAACAGACAAACTACAGCACAATGCCGGAATAAATACATTTTTCAATCTCATCTCTATAAAAATATATTAAAACGCTTCATTTATATTAAATGTAAAATTAGGATTGTCACGGGTAAATCCGAAATCGAACCTCACATTGACCCTCTCTTTGAACTCCCAGCGATAACCTATACCATAATTTGGAAGAATCTGATCAAAATAGATATGACCAAAATTAGGAAACACATTGGCAAAACCGATCCATGCAGTCATACCATGCCGACCTTTAATACGCTGACGCAACTCCACCTGTCCTTCCATGATATTCCTGTCGCGATATCTACCTTCGTAATAACCGCGCATACGACCTTGCACACCAACTTGCGCCATCATAGTCCAAGGTACATCACCATAGTTGAACAACGAATGAAGTTCCATTGCTGCCACACCACCTTTCCAAACCTGACGGTAAGCACAGTAAGTAAGATCTGTATATGTAAAGGCATAATCATTCCCCAAGCCTGAAGGGTAACTCATCTGTTCCCATCTGAAATAATTTCCTTTATAGGCATTCAATACAAAATCACGGGTATCATACGAAAAATTAAAACCCAGACCATAATTGGCTACAGAAGTTTGCTGCCCTGCCAACTGATCAATATGACTGAATCCAAAGGCATTGACCCATTCCACATCAACGACCGGACCAATAAATATACCCTTTCTGATTTTAAACAGGAAGCTGGGCTTAAACTGAAATTTCACCCGATTATAAGTTCCTTCATTGGCATCATTGGCTCCATTCTCATAACCGATCCCCCAAAAACTGCTTGGAAAAGTATAAATGAAAACCTGATAATCAAGCCTGTATTTATCTTCGGGAAGGAAATTATTGCCTTTTAATCCTATAGCCAACATGCCGGCCAAGGTCGCATTGGCAAACACGGATACATTCGATTTAGGAAGGGTCGGATCACTTCTGTCCCATGAATATAATCCTGATGCCGTAGCACCCAATCCCAAAGAGGTTGCAGCCGAATAGCTTGGTCCCAAAAGCACACTAAAATCAAATGGTCTGTCACTATGTTTATTGGTATTACTCAAATACCGGCCTATCCATTTTATAGGATTATAGGATTTATGGACAGGAGGCGCTTTCACGGCTATAGAATCTTTATCAACAGCAGTAAGAGTATCGGTAACGACCTCAGTCTTTGCATGAATTTCAGTCATGCCATATATTCCGAGTGTACTACACAACAGAATCTTTATGAAAGCATTTGATATTCCCATTCCTATTTTCTATCATTCGGTGCAAAATTACATCTTTTTATCCAGTCTGTGAAATGTTTCCGGCCTTTTGACTCTTTTGGAGGAAGATTTAACAATATTCCCAAGGAATTGACATACCCTTCACCTCTTCACTTCCCTTTATTTATAAGGCTTACGAACTCGTGCCATCCTTCACATCTCCTTCACCGGCAATCTTTCTATATTGTAAGAATAATATCAAGAAAACAAAAATCAGGACATTTCCAAAAAAAAGTAAAGCTTACTTTTTAAAAAGTAAACCTTACTTTTTTGAAAGTAAGCCAGACTTTTTTCAAAGTATGCCGTAACCCCACTTACCTTCTGGCTATTTTTTTAACAATATATGGTTTTCATGGGAATAGGAATCATCGAGGATGATGAAGGACACATATTCATCAATAACAATCTGTTAATCAGTTGATTAAAAAGCAAAATGAAGTAGTGATGCATTTTATCAGGTCTTTTCTTCCGGGTACAAAAAATCATCAAACTGATTTCGAATGATAGAAGCCGATATCCCGACTGTTTTCACCCGACTAAAAAAACATTCTCATAAAAAGCATAGGGCCCCGAAAATCAATTCAAAACAAGAATAAATTCGTTGCAGGAAAAGCCGTTTTTTATTGGCATATTACAACGTTTTTTTATAAATTTGTCTCCAAGAAAAAAATAAAACACCAATTATGACAAGCAATAACAGTGGAACGTATTCTTTAGAAAGAATACAAAACGACATGAGAATATTGGAACTGCTTTCACAAACAGTTCCCGACATAGGATCCGCATGCACTGAAATCATCAATCTGGAAGCCATACTGAACTTACCGAAAGGCACAGAACATTTTCTGGCTGATATCCATGGTGAATACGAAGCTTTCCAACATATACTGAAAAATGCTTCGGGAAACATCAAACGTAAAGTCAATGAAATATTCGGCACGACAATGAGGGAAACCGAGATCAGACAACTTTGCTCCCTGATCTACTATCCTGAACGAAAACTGCAATACATCAAGGCTACAGAAACCAATCTAAATGATTATTACAATATCACGCTTCACCAACTGGTAAGTGTCTGCCAATCCGTTTCATCAAAATACACCCGCTCAAAAGTAAGAAAAGCACTACCACGGGAATTTGCTTATATTATAGAAGAACTTTTGCATGAATCACCACTGGACTACAACAAACAGGCTTATTTCAACCGCATTGTAGAAACTATTGTTCTTACTGGACGCGCCGATGAATTTATAATTGCATTATGTAACCTGATCCAACGACTCAGTATTGACCAATTACATATTTTGGGTGATATTTTCGACAGAGGACCTGGAGCACACATCGTTATGGACACCTTATGCAATTATCACAATTTCGATATCCAATGGGGTAATCACGACGCCTTATGGATGGGAGCTGCCGCCGGAAACGACTGCTGTATTGCCAATGTACTGCGTCTGTCACTCCGCTATGGCAACCTGACCACATTGGAAGACGGTTATGGCATCAATCTCGTACCGCTGGCTACTTTTGCCATGGAAACATACGCCAATGATCCGTGCGAATTCTTCGGTCCTCACTTGGACAAAGACGACACAAGTCATAGCAAAAAGACCCGCCGACTGATTGCTCAAATGCATAAAGCCATCAGTATCATTCAGTTTAAACTAGAAGCAGCCATGATTGACAGCAGACCTGAATGGCACATGGAAGACCGGAAATTGTTAGAATTCATTGATTTTGAGAGGAAAATGTTTGTTCGTGACGGCAAGGAATATGCCATGCGCGAATGTTTCTTCCCCACCGTTAACCCTGCAGACCCATACAAACTGACGGCCGAGGAAGAAGATCTTGTAAAGAAACTGCATCATTCATTCACTGTCAGCGACAAACTCAACAAGCACATTCAATGCCTGTTCTCACATGGATGCATGTATGGCATATTCAATTCCAATCTGTTATTTCACGCTTCTGTCCCCTTGAATGAGGACGGCACATTGAAAGAAGTGGATATCAACGGAACGAAATTTAAAGGACGGGCACTGCTGGACCGTATCGGTATGGTACTCCGTTCTGCATTCAATAGTGACACCGAACCTGAAGAACGAAAATTCGCCATAGATTATTTCTGGTACCTGTGGTGCGGATCGGAATCGCCACTGTTTGACAAATCCAAGATGACTACGTTCGAAAGATATTTTCTGGAAGACAAAGAAACCCACAAAGAAGAAAAGGGATATTACTACAAGCTTCGTGATGACGAAAAAATCTGCGACATGATCTTGGACGCATTTGATGTGAAAGGCGCCCACAGGCATATTATCAATGGTCATGTCCCTGTCAGAGTTGGTCATGGCGAAACACCAATCAAAGCAAATGGCAAACTGATGGTCATCGACGGCGGATTTGCCAAAGCCTATCATAACACAACCGGCATAGCCGGCTATACATTGGTTTTCCACAGCCGGGGATTCCAACTTGTACAGCATGAACCATTCACATCGGCAGAAGAAGCAGTCAAAAATGGAACTGACATTGTAAGCACCACACAAATTGTGGAAATGAGTACCCAGCGAATGATGGTTAGAGACACGGACAAAGGCATCGAAATTGAAGGACAAATAGAAGAACTCAAAGAATTGCTTTTTGCCTATCGGCATGGTTTGTTAAAGGAAAGCACCAAAAGCAAAATGCGTTATTAAAATACAGACGACAGGTACCTGTCGTCTGTATAATCACTTCTTTGTTATAAAGGCAGTCTTGCGGATTTTCATTCTCAAGACTGCCTTTATAACAATATAATATAAGTACAATACATTATGATTCTGTCTGCTGTTTGTCTTCTACAATAGCAGAAGGGGGTTCCTTCGTCGTCTGACGACGTACAAACAAAGCTTCCCGGTCTCTTCTGCAAGCCTCATCAGCCCACTCTTCCGGAACAAAGTGCCATTGGTTTAAGGGACGGGCATCCACAATCCCGCATTCTGAAATATAATCAATAAGATAATGACGAAGATCCTTCTCCGTACTTAATACAATCCGTGAAGCCAACTGATCATGAAGTATCCCGGCTCCTTTCGTAAACAATTCGCCGCCGCCATTGCCACGATAAGAATTTGTTGCAACAAGATAAAACTGATCATATTCAAACGGAGTACCGTCTGCAAATGATTTGATCAAAATCTTCTCTCCCTCCGGTTTTGACACATCAACCTCATAAATTATACCTGCTGCCGAATCAAAATTATATGCCAGATTGACAAAACCCAACCGCTGCCCTCCGTCAAGCAAATAATCCACATTCATGATATGATCATCGGCAGATTTCATCTGACTAGTCCAAAGCGCATAGCTCATTTCCAGTATATTTTTGATTTCTTTTCCTGTAAACCGCATGACATACAATACATTCTCATACCGATAGAGATTGAACATATCACGAATATGTACATCACCGCCCTTGATCTTGGCATCAAACGACAAAGGAGCAGCAAAGGACACCTGAGCCCCGGTCACCTTCAACTGAACGGTATGTATCAGATCAACAAAGGCCGAAGGACCGAAATATGCATCCTCGCAGGTTATCTCATGTGCAAACATACCTATCCTCTGATTTACATAATACTGCACATTCCTAATGGGGCGCTTAAAATAATGCTGAAGATAATAGACCTCATCACTTTTAAAACGGGAAACATCCGTTACTTGCCCTTTCACAGTTTTACCTACAACAGCATCCCCCTCCAACTCAAGTTCCAGATCAATTTCAGACACACTGGTCCCCAAACTGGAAGGAGCGCAACAAAGCACCATTTCTCCCGCATTATTAACAATAGTTTCGCAATTACGGGCATGATCGTGCCCATAACAAACAACATCAAACCCTGCTACTTGTCTTGCCACATCAAATGCGGCATTTTCAGCATAATCCGGAGTCACTATACCATCCTGTTTACCCGAATGAAACAGACCAACAACCACATCAGGATTCTCTTTTTCACGGATTACCTTCATCCATTTTTCAGCACATGACACCATCTCCTCAAACCGTAATCCAGACCACAACTCAGGTGGCAACCAGTTAGGCACAGCCGGTGAGGTCATCCCCATGACAGCAAGACGGATACCGTCCCGCTCAAAAACCTCATAAGGCTTCAGATATGGCATTCCCGTATGACTGTCAATTACATTAGCACCCAGTATCGGAAAATGGCAAGACCTTATCCAGCGGTCATATACAGCATGCCCTGTCTCAATATCATGATTGCCGATCACTCCTACATCATACTTCATATAGTTCATCAATCCGGCACCCAGATGTTCTTCTTCAGAGGCAATAAAATTACTGTAATAAATGGCAGGACTACCCTGCAACATATCTCCTCCATCCATCAGCAAAAGCCGTTGTCCGCACGTCCTCCTCAACGACTGCACATAAGCGTATACACGCGACAAACCGCCCCGCACGGGCTTATCGTTCACAAAGTCCCGCGTAAAATAATTGCCATGCACATCACTGGTATGTATCAGTTTCAGTCGCACCAAGCGACTTTTTGTCGTCTGTTTTGTCATAAAAACGGCTATAATCAATATTATCTGCAAAAATAACAATAAAGATTTCTGCAACAAACAGATTGGCATCTTATTTGTGGTAGAAAAATCAGAAAGGAGATAGAATTATGGCATTTATTGATTACTACAAGATTATGGGGATTCCCAAAGATACCCCTCAAAAAGACATCAAGGCCGCTTATCGTAAAAGAGCTAAGCAGTTCCATCCGGACCTTCACCCGAATGATCCAAAGGCCAAAGCCAAGTTCCAGGCTCTTAATGAAGCATACGATGTGCTGAATGATCCTGAAAAACGGGCTAAATACGACCAGTACGGTGAACACTGGAAAACCGCAGGCGAATTCGGCGCCGGCCAGCCTGGCGGAAATGGATTTGAAGATTTCGATTTCAGCCAGTTCGGAAGAGGTGGCGGTTTTTCTGATTTCTTCCAAGACCTGTTCGGTAACGGACGGCATACATACAGTCAGTCTTTCGGCGGCTTTAACTCAGGATTCAGCCATTTTGGCAGCCATGATACAGAACAAGTATACGCAGACCGAGAATGCCAAGTCAAGATTGACATGTACACCGCTCTGCTGGGAGGAGAAATTATTGTACAGACTCCGCACGAAAAGCTGAAACTTAAAGTCAAACCCGGCACACAACCAGGCACCAAAGTCAGACTTAAAGGCAAAGGAGATACTTACCCGGACGGCACCCGCGGTAATCTGATCCTGACTTATCAGGTTCAGCTACCTGAGAAGCTCAATTCCAGACAAAAGGAATTGTTACAACAGATGAGGATTAGCTGAAAACAGTATGATTCATATCATTTCTCTTTCTGAAACTGGATATCCACGGAGAGAGAAATGATTTTTTATTGTAAAATCCAATAAAAATTACGATATTTGCATCATAAAAAACAAACAGAATCAAAATTTATTTTTTTAATCAGCTTATGACTACAGATATTACCAGTTGGGTCAAATATATCGGTGCAGACGATAGTGACCTGAGACTGTTTGAAGGGCAATATGCCGTACCACAGGGTATTTCATACAACTCTTATGTCATTCTTGATGAGAAAGTGGCTGTAATGGATACCATTGACAGCAGAAAACAAGATGAATGGTTCAGCAATCTGGAAAAGGCACTCAACGGCCGTCAGCCGGATTACCTTGTCGTACAACACATGGAACCAGACCATTCATCAGCAATTCAGGCTTTTGCCACACGTTACCCGCAAGCTACCATTGTCGCTACAGCCAAAGCAATACAAATGCTGCCACAGTTTTTCGAAAAAGAGATTTTCGAAGGACGCACCCAAAGCGTAAAAGAAGGAGAAACACTCTCATTAGGTTCCCACACACTCAAGTTCTTCATGGCTCCCATGGTGCACTGGCCTGAAGTAATGGTCAGTTATGAAGAAAGCGAAAAGATTCTCTTTGCTGCCGATGCATTCGGAAAATTCGGCGCTATCTGCAACGGTGGTGAATGGAAAGACGAAGCACGCAGATATTTCATTAATATCTGTGGAAAATATGGTATGCAAGTGCAAAATCTGTTAAAAAAGGCAGCAACACTGGACATACATATCATCTGTCCGTTACACGGCCCCGTACTGACTGAAAATCTGGGTGAAGCAATCAGTCTGTATGACACATGGAGCAAATATGAACCAGAAGAAGAAGGTGTATTGATAGCTTACGCCTCTATCCACGGCAATACTGCCAAAGCAGCTCAAAAAATGGCTGAAATTCTTCGCCAGAAAGGTGCCAAGGTTGTTGTTACCGACCTTTCACGTGATGACCAATCAGAAGCTGTGGCCAACGCTTTCCGCTTCAGTAAACTGGTTGTAGCTGCCGCATCGTACGACGCCGGCGTATTTCCACCGATGCACGATTTTCTCTATCATCTCCAAATCAAAGGTTACCAGAAACGCCGTGTAGCCATTATTGAAAACGGTTCTTGGGCACCCACTGCAGGCAGAGTAATGGCTTGCATGATTTCTGAAATGAAGAATATAGAATTGATGGAGAAAGTCGTCACCATCAAAAGTAGCATGAAAGAAGAGAACGTAGCTGATATGGAAGAATTGGCAGAAAGCTTATTGGCATAATAACCAAACTATAAAAAATTAAAAGAGTTGTATCACACCACTATCAAATACAAAATGTGATACAACTCTTTTTTGTATGCTTGAAACAAGCAAACTCAATCAATCGACAATTCCATAAAAAGTTTTTTCATTTAACAGAAAAAGTTTCCGTTCCATTTTCAGGAACAGGAAACTAATTCTTTTTATTTCTTACTACCGGTAAGAAGCTTTCCCTGATATTCACCAGTCAGCGTATGCATAAATGCCACTATTTGCTTGACTTCTTCCTCTGACAGTTCTATCCCGACCTCATATTTGGCCATAGCCTTTACTGCCTCATCAAGAGTAGCCTGTGTACCATCATGGAAATATGGAGCAGTCAAAGCCACATTACGCAAGCCTGGTACCTTAAAGCGATGTCTGTCTCTCTCATTTTTCGTTTCCTTGAATCGTCCATTGTCCTCTATTGTCAATTCCGTACCACGATCCGCAAAATAATCCTGCTTGATACCCATCAGTTCATAGGACTGTCCACCCATATTTTCACCGACATGGCAAGTTGCACAATTATACTTCTTAAACAGATCATAACCTGTCAGCTCTTCAGCTGTCATGGCCGTTTCATTACCTTTCAAATATTTATCAAAACGTGAATTAGGAGTAAGCAACGTTTTCTCGAATTCCTGAATAGCATTGGTGATATTCACCTGATTAAATCCATCCGGATACACTTCTTTGAAAGCTTTGGCAAAAACAGCATCCGCATTCAACTTCTCACAAATTTCATCAAATGAAGTACAAGCCATTTCCACTGGATTCAACGGAGGACCGGCAGCCTGATCCGCCAAAGTCGCAGCACGTCCATCCCAGAACTGTACAAAATTATAATAAGCATTATATACGGTAGGAGCATTTACACCACCGAACTGCCCACCTACTCCCTCAGAGTATTGCTTATTATCTACACCGCCCGTATTCAATCCGTGGCATGACGAACAGGATATAGTATTGTCAGAAGACAAACGCACATCATGAAAAAGCTGATTACCCAAAGCCACCTTACGCATGTCTACAGCGACAGAATCCTGAATCGGACGAACAGTTTCGTTACTCCATTTTGCTGCAGCCAGCTGATTGGGATAAAAGGTTGCACGACAGTTTTTAACCCAGTCAAGAACCATTTGTTTCTCATCACCGTTTAGTGAAGCTCCCCAATGTATGAGATAATACTTGGCCATTGGCATTGTGCCGTCCAATATAACCTTTTCAACCTTAGCCAGATCCACTTCACTGATCTTCTCATTCTTATCCAACGCTTCCATCATCGGAGTCATATCAAAGGAACGATAAGCCAAACGAATATCTTCCTTAACCACTTTTCCTACTAAAGGAAAATCTGCATAAAATGGCATTTGGGGATTTGCTGCGTGACAGGCCATACATCCGCCGCTCGCTACAATTTCAGCCATTTGGGCATTACTATCCATATCAGCAGAAGGTGCCTTATTTGCCATTCGGTATACGCCAAACAGCACTGCAACTACAACCAATACCGACAGAATTAACTTTGAACTTTTTTTCATAATCTGTTAGTTTGAATTAAACAACTTAGTTATTATATCACTTTTTATAGATTTGTCATGAACGGTTATACAAATGCACACTCTGCTGTGCTGACGGCAAATAGTTTACTCCATACCAGCACATCTGAAGGGAAAGAAAGGACACAATTAGTATCCAATAAAGTGTACGTGGGGATGATTTTCCAAACAGGCGCAAATGAATAAACAGCAAATAAGACACCCATGTAAAAGCGGCCCACGTTTCTTTCGGGTCCCAACTCCAATAATGTCCCCATGCTGTTTTTGCCCATATTGCCCCTGTAAGCATTCCGATTGTTAAAAAAGCTACGCCCGTATACACCAATTTATCTGATGCTTCAAGATAATTTTCCTGATGCCGATATAGTCCCATACAAGCAAGAATAAATGCACAGCCTAGTACAGAATATGAGAACATATATACCGTCACATGAGGTACAAACCAGAAACTTTGCAAAGCTGGCATCAATGACTGATCATGTATCTCCGGCTTCAGAATATTCAATATAGCAAACACGGCTCCTACTACCGTTGAAAATGCCAAAATCCAACGGTATCTCCATCTGAGATAAGTCAATAGACCTGAAACTCCCATAAAAAAAGAATACCAAAGCCTGGTTTCTCCCATGGTACGTAAGGGAGGACGCTGCAAACTAAACCAAAAACCAATTATAAACAGACCGAATACCAATGTACCAGAAGCACTCAACATAACCGCCCAACGAGTACTCCTACCCTGAGAAAACAAAGCCATTCCGGCACCACACAACCATAATACAATGGCTGCTATTGCAAAACAATGAAAATTATCCCATGTTATCATCTTTCCTTACCTCCTGCGATTATAAATCTGTCAACATATTTCTGTCATCGGTTTGTTTCAAACAAGTTTTCCGCACAGGTCCATCCAAAAACAAAAGAAATCCTCCGCACAACATCAGTACAATACCGGTCAACATCATATATTTTAAAGGCTCTCGTACAATTTGTACAACACAATATGACGGTTCCGACGATTGCGTATCATAAGAAGTAAGATAATAATCTTCTCCCCACCGTTCGCTATAAGGATGATTAACCTCCAGATGAACCGGTTTTTCATCCAACATAACTTCAGCAGAAAAATGGCGTGGTGTGCCATTCGGATAATACTCTAAGGTAAAATCTGCAAGCTGAAGAGACTTATCCAACATACAGATTTTTCCCTCCGAAGTAAAAGCCTCATTATTGGGCGCCTCCCTGAATACGGGTATACGTAAAGTCTGTTCGCTGGCACTTCCTATAAATCCGGCAAACAGTGCCATCCACAAACCGACATGATTCAAAATAAAACGCCAGTTCTTTTTCCCTGGCATCAAACAACGGCGAAGAGTAACCAAACCCAAATGCGTCAATAAACTCCAAAGTCCTGTTACAAAAATCCAGGAAGACATAAAATTGTAACATCCTAACCGAGAAAACAAGCCTTGCTTCTCCATAGCTTCACGAGCTGTCAACTGAGGAAACAGACCTATAATCAGACATCCAATCAAAAACCAGCCTAAAGTCCATTTAGTTGCAGAAAAAGAAAGCATGATGCGAATAAATCCAAAATGACGAAGCTCTTTATAACCGAACCATATTATAGCCATCCACAACATTGCCAATATGGCATCAAAAGGAAATACAAAAAATTCAAAAGGAAAATTTCCCCACATACATTGTACCGTCACAGAAAACAGTAACAACAAAGAAAACAGTAAGCTAGTCGTCAATTTCATTAACTCCGGATTGGTAAAACAACGGCAAATATACGACTTATTTGTTATTACTACAATTTTTAAGTATATAAAAAACAGGATTCACTTTCATAAAAAAGATATCTGTCAAATACTTAAAAAATAAGTGTTTACAAATTATATAAATCGATGTAAGTTTTTTAATACAACGATATCAGATATAATTTTTTACTTCCATTTTAAATTTAAAAATCACTTTAATATATACAAATATCATATTATGACAATATTGCCAACAAACCAAATAGAAAAATCAAAAACTCTAAAAATGATCATTCACAAAAACAAGTCACAATATCAGAACTTCAATTAACCAGGAGGTAACATAATAAACACAATTATCAATAATGCCACCTCCTGATTTTTATAACTATCACATATCATAAGGAAATCATCCCTCATGATCCATATTATTCATAATATGGATTCTGCTTTAATTTTGAATTTAAAGATATAACCTTTAATGGAATCGGAAAAACAGTTGTATAACCGGTTTCTTCTTCCATAGGCAACTGCGGACGATCTGTATATGCTTTCGTAAAGATTCCAAACCTCACCATATCCTGACGTCGCCAACCTTCCCATACCAATTCCAGTTTGCGTTCTTCCAGAATATTTTCCAATGTTGCAGGTCGTTCTGGCATGCCTGAACGACGACGTACCTCATTCAATTCCACATCACCGTTTTCTCCATTCCGTACCTTTGCTTCGCTTTTCATCAACAAGACATCTGCATACCGGAACAATACAATATCATTATCTGATAATTTTCCATCCTTCAAGCCCTTGCGATCCACTTCATATTTTTTCATACGTGCACCTGCTGTTTTCTCATAAGGTTGAAAAGAAATGTCAAGTCCCACATTCCATGGCAAATAGATCAAAGCATCGCCATTATCCAACCTGATAGTATCACCATTAAAATCCAGCAAAAATCCAGCATAAAATGACTCTTCAAAACGATTATCACAACTGTCTGTATCGTACGCAAAAGTCTTCAGCGTCTCTATCGTAGCACACGTACCATTTTCACCGCTCAACCCGTAAGCTTTGGCATGATTATAATGACGTGACCGGAAAGTATACTGCATCTGATTCTGTATGGCATACTTATCTGTTGGAATTGTAAATATGTTTTCTACAGAAGTCTCATTATATACGGTAAAATTATCCGCCATCTTATCAGAAAGGCGATATCCGGATTGTGCAATTGAATCACAATAAGCCACCACTGCCTGCCAGGCATTAACTTTTTCATCACCGGCCAGCAGCCAATATGCCGAACCATCCGGTCTGATTTGATCAGTCCAGTCATCATCAGTATAGATCTCTACATTCAAGAACAATTTTGCTAACAAGAAATAAGCTACAGGTTTTGTCATCCGACCATAATAATCCCCTTTCAGGTTACTATGTGCAAAACTCAAATAAGGCAATGCATCTTGTAATTCGTCTACTACGAATTCAAAAACTTCAGACCGCTCACTCTGACGCACATCCTTCATCGGTGTTGATGACGACAAAACCAGCGGAACCCGTCCAAACATATCCAACAGGTAATAATAGTACATTGCCCTGAAAGCACGAACTTCTGCTATGTAAGGCATAAAATCAATTGGATTATCAGCAGAAGCCTTTACCTCCTCAATCTTCTCCAAAGACCGATTGCTTAAAACAATCACTTTATACAAATATTCCCATGTAGCTTCTATCACATCATTATTAACTCCCCACTTATGAAGGAAAAGTCCCTGCCATAATCCCCCATCATACCAATCACCACCTCTTGTAGGCAACATTGCTTCATCAGTAGTTAATGTATTAAGATCATAAATCCCTCTACAGGTCCCCATAAGCCCTTGGCTATCCTCATAGCCTCCCACATAATTATATAGTGTAGCAACAGTATTCAAATACACATTGACAGGACTGTCATAAGCTTCATCCTCAGGCAGTTGATCCAAAGGTTCTTCCTTCAGAAAATCAGAACAAGCTGAGAATATCAAGAATGCCGATGCTGACAAGACTATAGATATTATTTTGAATCTCATAATCGTAAAAATTAGAATTGAATACTTAAACCTAAAGAATAAGAACGATATACGGGACAAGTCCGTTTATCATCCACACCCAAAGTACTATTGACAATATAACTGTTGATCATCGGAGTCAGTCCTGAATAGCCGCTTATCGTTGCAAGGTTGTTTACAGAAAATGACAAGCGAAGACGTCTCACATATTGTCCGAACCGTTTTAGCGGCACATTCCATCCAATTGTCAAATAATCAAAATTAATATAGTCACCGTCCTCAAGCCAATAATCCGTTGCGGTCTGGTCATAAATGTTGCGAGCAGGAGCAGCAGACAATACATTGTAATCCGGTAAGCTTCCCATATTCATATAAGAAAGAGAAGTACCATTATAAATTTTATGACCAAAAGCACCATTAATTTGCAGTGAGATATCAAATTCCTTATATCGGAAACTGATATTAGAACCCAAAAGAGTTTTTGGAGTAGCTTGACCAGCAATATAACGATCTCCTCCGTCTTCCAAGTTTATTCCGCCACCATCCAAGTCTGCAATTTCATAAGCATAGGTTCCATCCTCACGTTGAACCAATCCTGTACAATGCGGCAAATAAAATACACCTAACGGCTGGCCAACTATCTGGTATACGATATGATTGTATCCTCCGTGAAGCCCTGCTCCAGTAACATCTGCTATAGGTGTATATAATGGAGCTGACATGTATTCCCCGTTATACATACCACTCAGGGATAACAATTTGTTTTTCTGGAAAGTCACATTAACATTCACATTAAGTTCCATATCCTTTTTACGAATTGGCGTAAAACCAAAACCAAGTTCCACACCACTATTACGCATTGAGCCAAGATTAGCCAACAGTTTATTATAAGCAAAGGGAGGCACACTCACATCATACTGATACAACATATCATCCGTTATGGCACGATAATAATCAAATGTCATTATGGCTCTTCCTCCCCAAAAGGCAGCATCTACACCCACATTAAATGTACGCTTTATCTCCCACTTCAAATCCGGATTGGCATTACGGATGATTCCCATCGTTACCATAGGATCACTACCTGACAAAACGATTCCATTTGGCATTACCGACTGAAGAGAAGAATATGAATCAATCGCATCCTGATTACCGGAAAGACCGTATCCCATACGTAACTTAAGATTACTGATCCACTTCACTCCTTTCATAAAATCCTCCTGACAAACATTCCATGCACCTGATATGGAAGGGAAAAAGCCCCACCTGTGATTGGCACCGACCTTAGAAGAAGCATCCATGCGAGCATTGACATTCAATACATACCTGTCTGCGTATACGTAATTAAATCGTCCCAGGAAGGAAGACAAACGTGGATTTTCATAATAAGACCCGGTTCCTTCCCATGGCCGGGATGCTCCAGCCTGCAAATTATGATAGCTGTACTTATCTGTTGTAAAATTAGTGACCGTTGTATAAAAACCAGATATTTCACGCTGCTGCACTTCGGCCAGTCCTACAAGATCCACTTTATGCGCATTAAAAGCCCTATTGTAGTTAAGAAGAATATTACCTACATAATCTTCCACTTTTCGCTCTGCACGATAAGCCTGACCATGCGCCCAAACAGTAGTAGGCAAATATTGACCACGATCAATCACATTATAGAGGTACGATCCAAAAGCCTGTAATTTCAGATATGGTGTAATTGCCCATTCAGCCTTGATATGGGCATTAAAATAAGCATTAGCCTCTTCATCATCTGTTTCTATCCAAGCCAACGGATTAGTAATCCAACTGGCCGTAGTCACCTGATCCCATCCACCTTCCTTATTTTTGTGATTCGGAAAAGTCGGATTAAATGCCGCAGCCGAATAAAAGGTTTTCTGCAAATCCACTGGATTCTGATTCTTACTTACAGATCCCATTACGCCGACATCAAACCTTAAACGACGTTGGAAAGCATGTTGCGTAATATCTATTTTTGCCATATAATTACGATAATCTGATGTACGCAGCACATCTTCCTGGTCCAACAAACCTAATGAAGCACGATAATAAGCACTTTCAGAACCACCACCAAATGCAATATGGTGATTTTGAATCCACCCCATCCGGGTAATCTCATCTGTAAAATCTGTCTGATATCCTTTATCCAAGATACTTATCCCTCGTTCACGAGCCACTTGTCTGAAAGCATCTCCACTCAACATATCCAATGTCTTGTAAATAGCCTGCACACCGTAATTACCATCATAACTGAAACGGAAGCTGCCACTACTACCCTGCTTAGTACTTACCTTTATTACACCCGAAGCACCACGCGCACCGTATTGGGCTGTTTCCGAAGCGTCCTTTAAAATAGTAAAACTCTCTATATCTGCAGGATATATCATACTCAACGTACCTAAATCCGCAAAAACATCATCAATAATTACCAAAGGATCGTTACCGCCCGTCAACGAAGTCGTTCCACGCACACGTACTGAATTAAGTATAGCTTCTCTTCCTGGAAGCACACTCACTCCTGCCACCTGACCACTCAGAGCATTAAGAGGATTGGATACCAATCCTTTGTTCATTCGTTCCTCCGACACCAAACCGACAGAACCTGCAACGGTCAGAAAATCACTTTTGGCGTATCCTATCTGAAGTACATCTTTAAGCATCAAAGAATCTGTTATCATCAAAGGTATTGAATCAGGAAGCTGCAGTTGATGTTGAGCCATCACATGGCCACCCGCTCCAAATATTAAAACAGACATACCGACACATTGCAGCTTTGTGAATAAAAAGCTTTTCATAGGCCTAAATATTAGATAAGGTTTATATTTGTTCACACCAGAACGATACTGTTATTTACAAATATAACCATATATATTGTAAGTTACAAATAAATAAGTATGAATAATTAAGGTAAAATCCCTATTCCTGCTTCCATCAAATACATCAAATTATGTTTTGACAAAAAACAGAAATAGGGATTTTACGCAAAAATGTAAAATTAAAGAAATGACATTAATATCACTTGGGCCAATATCACTCGCACAAACATGCCCAAGGGATAAACTGTTGCATAACTGACCGAAGCCTTATTTCCTGGTATAGTATCATTGACATAATTCAATGCCATTGGGTTAGCCATACTACCACACAACATACCACAGGAAGACCCGAAATCAAGGTGACAAAAACGCAAAGAAATCCATGCCACGAGCACTACAGGTATAAAGGTTATCAAAAAACCCAAACCTACCCATAAAGCCCCTTCCGGACGGATCACCGTTTCGAAAAAATGAGCTCCTGAATCTATTCCCAATCCAGCCAGATATAATGACAACCCAATTCCACGAAGCATAAGATTGGCACTGCGGGTTGTATAAATACGCATGTGCAAACGAGGACCAAAACAACCTACCAGAATACCAACAACAATAGGTCCGCCTGCCAGTCCCAGCTTAACCGGAAATGTTACACCAGGAACCGTAAATGGTATGGATCCTAAAACCAATCCTAAGATAATACCAACAAATATGGCTGCCAGATTAGGCTCCTTCAATGTATTAACCGTATTTCCTAAAATACCTTCAACCTGCTTGATAGCTGCGGCTTCTCCTACAACTGTCAAACGATCTCCCAACTGTAATACCAGATCTGGTGTGGCCAATATCTGTACTCCACTTCGAAGTACCCGACTAATATTGATATCATAAGCATTACGCAAACGCAAAGAACCTAATTTCTTACCATTAATTTCTGAACGTGTCACTACAATATGCCTTGAAACCAATTCACGATCTATGGAGTCCCAATTGATATCCTCTTTGTTCCAATCACGATTTTCCTGCTCACCAAAAAGTAAAGTAAGCGTAGGCATATCCTTTTCTATTGTCACCACCAATATACGGTCATTCTCCAATAATTCCGTACTACCTGTCGGAATACTTACATGCCCGTCACGCCACAACCGCGAAATAACAAATTTCGTATGACTATGAAGTGCCAATTCTTTAACAGTCTTATGATATACACCAGGGTTGTGAATCTGGAAAGCAGCAATATAGGTATGATTCGGATCATCATCGTCCTTAACATTCAAGTCTGTCGGACGCACAAATAATTTTCTTACTGTCAATATTGCCAAAATGACTCCCACAACTCCCAAAGGATAAGTAACAGCACATCCTAGTGCCGCTGAGCTTGCAGAAAGCCCCATTTGCTTCAGTGTCTGCTGGGCGGCTCCAAGTGCAGGAGTATTAGTCGTAGCTCCACAAAGAACTCCCATCATATCCTGCAATGGAATATCCATAAAGAAACTCATGAGCACGGCCATCAGTGTTCCCAAGAGAATAACAACCAATCCCAGCATATTAAGCTGAATTCCTCCCTTACGAAGAGAATTAAAAAAACCGGGACCGACCTGAAGACCTAATGCATATACAAAAAGTACAAGTCCAAAGCTTTCTGCGTAATTCAACATGGCCGGATCCAACGTAATTCCTATATGACCAGCCATAATACCCATAAAAAAGACAAAGGTTACACCTAAGGAAACGCCTAACACACGAATACGGCCAAGCCAAATCCCCATTGCAGTAACCATAGAAAGCACAATTATGGCCTGTAAGGCCGAATGCTCAAACAAAAGGCTATTTATCCATTCCATGCTACAAAGGTACTATCTTTTTTAGACATTGTACACGTGTTTTTGAAGAAAAAGCAGGCACTACAAAGAGTAATAAGTCCTGTCATCAAAACAAGAAAAAACAAAAGGAAAGCATTACAAAGAATATAAAAAAAATAGTCGAAATATCCTTTGCAATGCCATCAAAAAGAAACCATCCAAATCCAATCAGTTTCCATCGGGTTTTTCTAATGTAATAAACGGACTTTGATCCCATTGAAACGAACTAAGACTATCTGGCCTCTCTGGATCAAACAGAACATAATCTGTTCTTAGATAATCAATCATTGGCAAATTCACCTGCCGGATTCCTTCAATAACACATTTTGCAATCTCATATGCACCATAAGGATTAAAATGAGTATTATCTGCAAAAGCTTTAGTCTGTCCTGGAAAAGTACCAGATGGATAGTGTACAAAAGCTTGTCGACTGTTTTTCTCCCCCATGGTTTCAAATAAGACCCGAGTCATTTCCTGCAGATCTATCACGGCTACATGTTCACGCTCTGCCAACCAGTGTATAGCTTCGGGATAGTCTTCATGGGTATTTTGAATTTTTCCATTCTTAAAGGCCCGACGACGTGTCGGAGTAACCAATACCGGTGTAACTCCTCTCTGACGTGCTTCATCTATAAAACATTTAAGACTTGTAGCAAAACTATAATATGCTCCTTTTCCTGGCCCTTTCTGTTTCTGATCATTATGTCCGAACTCCATAAAAAGATAATCACCAGGCTTCATTTGGGTCAACGCTTTCTTTAAACGTCCTGCTGCTATAAACGTATTGGCAGATTCGCCACTTTCTGCATAATTAGCAAAACAAATCCGATCATCAAAAAAACGTGGAATCATCTGCCCCCAGCTAGCCCAAGGTTCTTCATCCTGATCCACAACAGTAGAATTACCAGCCAAAAACACAGTCGGCACTGTTTCATCACGTTCTATTTGAATAGCCACACACTGTGGAGAAGGCCCATTAAATTCCAATGTCAACTTATCATCCCAATTCAATTTTGTCCTCTCACGCTGTTTAATATGCACCTCTTCAGCATCTGAGATATGAATATTACGCTTATTAACTACAAAACTGACTGTTGCGAATTCACCCTTACGTGTAGACAAACGTTCAACAAACAACCGCCGGGATTCAGCCCGTACAGTTGTACAACCTGCTTCATTCCGACTGCCTAATGTAAGTGTAACCCTATAATTACCATCAGGTACATTGACTGAAAAAAAATAAGGTGCCGTTTTACCTTTCTGAGGTGATGGCAACAGATCATAACCATACCCCGTTTTAGCATCATAACGGTTCTCAGATTGTAATGTTATACATCCAGGAACTGTTCCATCAAAAGATGCAGTCTTTGCCCATACAGTCTTAACACGATTATCATCAGTCAAACGAAAGAAAAAATCAGTTTGTTTTTCAAAAGAATCTTCAGCGTGACTTATCACGGGAACGGTTAAAAGACAGAAACAAACTTGCACAAACAACTTGATATTTTTGGAAAGTTGAACTATATCCATAATCTTATATCTGTTAATTATTAATATATTCTATAAAATATGTGGCATCCTTTTCACATTTTAGAATGCCACATATTGCTATATCATACGAATTGAAAATGCACTTGATAAATTAAATCTATTTTTTCAGTGATGAATTAAGTTTTGGTTTTAACTCATCCGGTGAATCGTTAGTATACATATTAACTTTGGGAGCTTCCTTTGTAAACAGATTACTGATCAACTGAATGTCAACTGTATATTGTGGACGAAACTCATCTGATGACATATACTCAAATATGGCCCTACGCATCTGAGCTATGACCGGATATTTATCCGTTGCATCTACAGGCATTGTAGTCATGAGCAAACGTCCATTACCCACTTTCGCTTCAAAAAGCATACCTATTTTTCTACTAAGGAACCAAGTATCTATGCTCTGCACAACAGGCTGGAATTCTGCAGGAAATTCCGTAAACTGCATAACTTGCTTACGGTTAACCAAATCCCACCACTGAAGATCACTATAATAATCAGTCGGGAAATGACGGAACAACGGATGACTGCTCTCGATATACAATCCTGTGGTATGAGGTGGACGCATTTTGAACCAGCTGGTATTCCAGAACACTGGAGTAAACTGCTGAACAATATCCTTTCCATATTTTATTTTTCCTCCGGCTGCAATAAGTACCTTTCCTCCTTTAGCCAAAATATCTTCTGCACGTGAATCCAAAGTATCAGTAAAATAAATATCTGAAGGAACCTGACGGGCCTTCTCTACACTGTTACGCGGATAAACCCAAAAATTCCAATGATTTTTACAGCAAACCTTTTCAACTTCACCGTCTACCGTTATTTCTCCTTCCAAACAAAGTTCTAATGTCATTTTCTGCGATGAAAGTCCTTTTGCCATATAAGCAGGAATATCACCCAACAGATTGGCATTTCCCAATTGAATATCTTTTGTAGAAACAAGTCCCTTATCATAGATTTTACCATATTGGTCCTTAATCACATAAGTGACCTTAGCATGATGAATTGGTGCTTTCCCATAATGTGCCACCTCTATTGAAGCTGTAAAAGGTTCATCATCCCAATAAGTAAACTTCGGAATACGGGCTAACAGCACCGTTGGTGAACAGAATTCACGGAATTCTTCAGGACTGATATATTCCTTCTCATTAAAGAATACATTAGTAAGCCCGACCAAGGCTGTACCTTGTCCCGAATAATCATTAAGAGCCAGCATTTGAAAACCGGCATAGCCCGGTGTACGAATAGTACGCTCGAGCTCGTGTTTATAGCATAATGCTTGTAATTTACCAGAAGCCATCATAAATTTATGAGCCATCTGCCCCATGTGGTTATCTTCAAGCAAATCTCTGAATATCTCAAAATTACGCGCTTTATTTACACCTGTATATTGACTTATTTCATCAAAATCCGGGAATACACACCATTGCCCCGTTTCGTGAGACACAAAAGGCTGACCGACAGTATCTATCTTGGCACGAAAATCGTATGTAGACTCAGGAGCTCTCCGTCTCCATTCATCTAATCCTCTCACACCTGCCTTTACATGATACATACTCTTTGGCTGCCAGGCCCATCCACCTCCAACCGAAGCTCCCGTATAAACATGACGTTTATCCGTTTTCTTCCAATAATCCACAAAATCACTTACCCAAGCCACCCAGTTTCCTGCAGGTTCATTTCCACATGCCAGCATACAAAATGAAGCATAATTACCATAAATTTTATTCATACGCTGTGTTTCCTGCAAAAGATATTGATCAATATACATACCATTTCCAAGTTTTACTCCGTGATTCGGCCAACTCGGTCCTTCCGGTTGGAGATAAAAACCAACTTTATCAGCTGCCTTGAATGCTGCCTCGGGTGGACAAAACGAATGAAAACGCATGTGATTCAATCCATAATTCCGACAAATACGAAAGACACGTTCCCAAGAAGCTTCATCCATCGGTGCATATCCCGTCAACGGAAAATCACAGTTTTCTACAGTTCCACGTAACATAGTAAGTCTGCCATTTACATAAAACATTTTATCCTTTATTGTAAATTCACGCATACCAAAAGTACGTGTTTGTACGTCCGTTCCGTCATCAGAAACAATTTCTGCCGTAAGTTCATACAGAGCTGGATTAAATTCATCCCACAGCTGCATTTGATCCCCCATGTCCAATGTCATCTCCAATGCAGCCTGACCTCTTTTTACCGTCACATCACGAGTAATCTCAGGTACTTGATGTTCGACATCGGTATTAAAGCTTTTAGCACGCAATATTACTTTAGCCTTAACACTGCCGTTTCCTTCACGTTTTAAATCCAGTCTGACCAACACCTTCTTATTATGAATGTCCGGATAAACCTGAATATCATCTGCATATAGTTTTGGCATTGCCTGCATCTCTATACGTCCGACAATACCATTCCAATTACCTTGAGTCTGATCGGTCACACTATGGGAATCCGCACCTACACAAACTCCGTCTATTCGATTGTCTATTCTGACAGCTATTACATTTTTACCTCTTTTTACGTATTTCGTCACATCATATACATGAGGAACACAAAGGCTGTTATCGTTACCAACTTTTTTACCGTTGACCCAAAGTGCAGTTTCAATATGTGGCCGTTCCAAAAACAAGACTATACGTTGTCCGCTCCAGCCTGAAGGTATTTCCACAGTACGACGATACCACGCCACACCCACATAATGCCGATCCGGAGTAAGGAAAAAAGGTAGTTTAAAAGTCTCTGTTTTCCGATACTTCTCCATATAAGGATTATAAAAAAATGAACTGTCATAAAGTGATCCAGTCCATTTAGTATCTACTGAGGGTTTGTCACCTTTAAGACGTTGAGGCATACTTCCTGGCAAAAGAATTTCGTCAGCCAATGTTTTACCATACCACTTTTCCGATATGCCTTCATCATGACGATCTATCTGAAATTGCCAGTCACCGGATAAATCCATTGTATGTTGTGCCCATATAGATTCTCCAGCCATTGTCAACATCGCAATAGCAGACAGCAACATGTTTCGTGTTCTCATAATTAAAACGGTTTTAATTTATAATATGCTTTTTATCATTTACAATTTTTATTTTAATTACATCTCCTGTAAAAGACGATATACTTCTGTTCCTGCCAACAAGAAGCAGCCCAAACCAAAATCATCAAAATCCGGCCTACTATCATAATCAACAGGATGCCCGTCCTTCGGCTCTTTCCCTGTGCCTTGTACATAACCCAAAGATCCATCAGCCTTTAAAGCATTTGACGACAATCCATTCCATCCTTTTTCTATTACTGGATAATAGATTTCAGGCGAAAGTAATTTCTGACGAACTCCCCATGACATACCATACACAAATAAAGCAGTGCCAGTGGTTTCTTTTCCTCCATAATGACATGAATCCATAAGACTTCTGTTCCAGAATCCATCTTCCCTCTGACATGATTTTACAGACCAGGACATCTTTAAAAAATCAGATTTAAGTCTCTGATAATAACCGTTTAACAAATGTTTATCTTCTTCCTCAAAAACATCTTTGGCAACAATCAGCTCATTCATTGTACGCACCAAAGCTGCATAAGCCCATCCATTACCCTGGCTCCAATAACAATTTTTACCATTTGGCTCTTTATAAGGTGGAATATAATGTTGATCTCTCCACCATAATCCTTCTATCTCATTAAAGAGACCTATTCTGGCAATATGATCACGAGTATTCACATATAGCTCCATCATTGCCTCCAAATAACGTATATCACGCTTTTCTACAGCCATACGCGCAAATACAGGCATAGCCATCTGCAAAGCATCCACCCAAGACCAATCTTCACGTCCTACACTGGCTACTATATAATTGACTGCACGAGTCACATTACCTAAAATATCCTTGTTCAGGTCCTGTCCTACACCCAAACGATATAAATCTATATATGTCTGGGCACAACAGAGATTATCAGCGTTACGTGTATGATGCCCGCCATACAAATCCCATGAGTTAGATTCAGCCCACTGCACAGTATAGTCTAAATAATAAGTTTTAGGAGCTATTTGATATAATGCCATCAAACCTTCAAAATAAACTCCCCGCGTCCATATATTGGAAGGATAAAGCTTACGCCCTTTAATTGAATCACCAGGTAACGGATGAGTCACCATAAAATAATGATTGGCTAATTCTATATCACGCAAAACTCGTCTTGCTTTTAGCCCACTATAAGCTAACAAACAATCAGTCAATACAATAAACAGGAACAAAGCAGATATTCTCTTCATATTAGGTTAACTTAATTAAGCAAAGATAGATTTTTTTTGCTCTAAAATCAAAAAAAAGATCTTTTTATTTCTCCATTACAAAAAAAAAGCATACCTTTGCACGCGAAATAAAAAGCCGACATGGCTCAGTTGGTAGAGCATTTCATTCGTAATGAAAGGGTCCGGGGTTCGAGTCCCCGTGTCGGCTCCATAGTCAGACAAAGATAATCTATTGATTATCTGATATTTTTCAAAAGACTTCTTACAAAAGACTTTAGTATTTAATTTTTAAAAAGTGCCTTCACCTCACTTTTGAGCAAATTTGATTGTCCTTAAAATTAAATGCGTATGTCATCTGTTTATTTTATCATACTTCTTAATAAAATATTTCAGGAAGAATATTCTTATCTTATATGACTATCTCTGTTTTTTTTAAAGCCAGTTGATTTATAATCCGTAGATTTAAATCAACTGACTTTCTTCATTATAATTTATTTTAAAAGATTGATTTTAAATTACTTTCATAAGTATTTCTTTTGCTACATCACCTGTCACCAAACCATCTTCTCCAAAATGCACCCCACGAGAGGTAAAACGTCTTTCGATTTCATCTATTACATCCTGACCAATATTCTCTTCACTCAAACGAGTAGTCAAGCCCAAAGAACGGAAAAACTGTTCTACCGCATAAATTGTCGCATCAATTTTTTCATCAACAGAATCACCTTTTACTCCAAACACACGTTCACCTAATTGGATTATTTTATCACCCTTTGCAAGACGCAACACTTGCATTGTTCCCGGTAATACTATAGCTAAAGTATGCCCATGTGTCAATCCCGTCAAAGCGGTTATTTCATGACCAATCATATGAGTTGCCCAATCCTGCGAAACACCCATAGCAATAAAGCCATTAAGCGCCATCGTTGCTGACATCATAAAATCCGCCATTAACTGATAATTATGTTTATCTCGACGTATTTGCGGAGCAATTTCTATCAATGTCTGAACGATTCCCTCAGCCCATCTGTCCATCACACGTGACTCTCCTATCTTAGTAAGATATTGTTCCATCACATGTACAAATGTATCTGCTATACCACAAGCTATCTGATAATCCGGCAATGAAAAAGTAACCTTAGGATCCAAAATTGAAAAAACGGGATAATTGGAATAAAAAGCATATTTTTCTTTTGTTTCCCTACATGAAATCACAGCACCATTATTCATTTCAGAACCAGTTGCCGGCAATGTCAAGACAGTACCTAAAGGCAATGTTTTTGCTGCAAATCCTTTCTTTACCAAATCCCAAGCATCACCATCATACAACAAACCAGCAGAAATCAATTTTGTACCATCAATCACAGATCCTCCACCTACAGCCAACAGAAAACCAACATTTTCTTTCTTTCCTAATTCTATAGCTTGCCGCAAAGTCTCAATAGCCGGATTGGGTTCAATACCCCAAAACTCAACAATATCATATCCTTTTAGTGCATCTTTTACCTGATCATAAACACCATTTTTCTTCACACTTCCCCCACCAAAAGTAAGCATTACCTTTGTACTATTCGGAATCTCCTCACTTAATTTAGCAATGACACCATCACCCATAATTAATTTAGTCGGGTTTCTAAACTCAAAATTATTCAGCATAACTCTTATTTTTAGATAAAAAAACAATTAGTTTTTATTCATAGCAAAAATAAGAAAAAAACGACTAATTTCTCTATACACATATTTCAAAAGCTCCTACTATTAACTTTTATTTCAATCCTATAAACTATGACAAAAATCCCCCAACGATAAATCTTAATATTTTTTAATATAATATTCTTGTTAATAATTAATGTAGCCATTATTTTTGAAAAAACAACTTATTTGTTAACCATGAAACATAAAGGGTTATTCATAATAGGAATACTGGTTATTATCTTTTTCTCATGTGAGGACGAAAAAGAAAGGATTGAAACAACAACTCCATCAAGCCAAACAACGATTCAACTCGACAGTTTATCTATAGAAGAATCCACAGAAAAAGAAACTCCCTTATCAGCACATGACATCATTCTAACAAAGGACTTCCTATATGATCAATATACATTAGAAGATAATTACCCATATAAAGACACTTTAAGAAGTTTCAAATGGGCAATCATCAAACAATGCCTGGCCTTTATAGAAAATATGCAAGAATCAGATTCTACAAAATGGGTTGTCCTGCAAAACTATAAAAACATTAATGCCCAGCCTCCTCTTGTAAAGAAATACATTTATAACAAAAAATCAAAATCCATCTCTGATACACTTGGAGTTGCAAGAAGCCAATCCATCCCTCTTTATCTTCCTAACGACACTATTACTCCCGAAATATACGCATACGACGGAAGTCTGGCCAGATTGGACAAAAAATATGGAAACTTCCAACAAATCAAACCTATACTCAATAAAGGATTGTGGCTTACCCCCAGTAAATATCTTAAAGAATTAGGCGAAGACGTTTATTTTCATCATGTAATATTTATAGACCGACTAGATCAGAATATCACAACTCTAGAACATGTTAACCGCGGAGAATGGAAGATAAGGAGCATGAACCCCGCTACAACAGGACTTAACAAGCCTCCATTTGCCCAAGAAACCCCATTAGGAATATTTTTACTACAACAGAAAAAATCACGCATGAATTTCTTAAAAGACGGTAAAAACGAACTTGCAGGATACGCTCCATTCGCCAGCCGTTTTACCGGTGGGGCCCACATTCACGGTGTACCTGTCAATTTACCTCGTACAGAAATGATAGAATACAGTTGGACTTTAGGCACAACTCCAAGATCACATATGTGCGTACGCAACGCAACCTCACATGCTAAATTTATATACGACTGGGCACCAACTTGGAGAACCTTAATAATTGTAATAGAATAAGGAAAACTTATATATTTTTAACTATCTGATTTTGAAAATCATAAAAAAATCTCTAACTTTGCATCCGTTTTAAAATCCCTTACCTTAATTATTTATGAGACGGATATTTTTGTCATTTATTTTGTTTTTTATTCCCACTTTATTATTCTTTGCCGGATCAACCATCGAAAAAGAAAAAGAAATTGTATTCTCCAAGACACACAGTCATAACACAACAGACGAATGGCAGAATCTATATAACGAAATGAAATTAGATAGTATCATCTCACCTGATGCATTTCAACAAGCCATAAACGGGTATCATATGATCAAACAGAAGAAAAGAGAAATTCTGACCTTAATAGACTTCTCCAAAGCCTCTACTGAAAAAAGACTGTTTGTATTAGATATGAAAAATCATAAAATATTATTTTCTTCACTGGTTTCACACGGTAAGAACAGTGGCGAAGTTTATGCTACTTCTTTTTCCAATAAAAGTGGTTCCTATAAGAGTTCATTGGGATTTTATCTGACCCAAGAAACTTATTACGGCAGTAATGGGTACTCTCTTCGACTTGCAGGCCTGGAAAAAGGCATTAACGATAATGCAAGAGCCAGAGCTATTGTTGTACACGGTGCCTCATATGCCAATCCGTCTGTCGTCCGGAACGGCAGATTAGGTCGTAGTTTTGGATGCCCCGCCATTCCACAAGCTTTAACCAAACCTATTATTGATACCATCAAAAACGGCAGTGTCATGTTTATTTATGCACCAACCTATATAACCCAAAGCACTATCCTACAAAATAAAAACATATTATAATAATAGCCGTATGTGAAAATACGGCTATCCTATATTTTTGTGGCTTACAATTCTATTTTAGACAAAGTCTTCCCATCCAAAAATTTTCCATTCTCACAGACAGGGAATTATTACTGTAAAAGCACACTTTAACTATAAAGATCCAGACTTCAATTTTCAAACATTTTGCTAGCAAAATCAGTTTTCAACCAAAGTTATTACAGCCTTCCCCTTATAATCCACCAATATACTCATCATATAACAACTTGCCCCATCCGGAATACAAACAGTAGCATAGAACTGAAACCCAGAACCATCTACACCTGCAAATTCCATATTAGACAAAATGGCCTGAGAAAGGAAATTATCCGGAACAAGATCCACAAAGCTCCGTTTGCTATAATCTTTAGAATACAAGCAAACCCGCCCTTTGTAAACGCAAATATGAATTACATTGTCAAAATAAACATTTTCCACTGCTATCCCTTCATCAGTATAGCTTGTTTTATATACCTTCTGTTTTGTTGGTGTTACATACACATAACAATGATACCGCTCATTATCGTAATATACCACCGTATCCTTTTTAGTTACATCACTTAACACCAACGGGGTAGCTTTCTTACGCTCAAAATAAATGGTATCATCAGGATTCTGAGAACGTTCCAAGCTGACAACTTCTCCCATCAAAGAATGAAATTTAAAAACATAATTTCCCATTGTGTCTACCGGATATGCCACAACAGACTTCCCCGAAAGATACAAGGTATCATCAGAAAACCAAAATTTCACAGGTATATTCACCGTATCCGGATAATAAACAGAGTCCCCTTTGGCCCACAACATGACATCACCGCTTTCTCTGTCTAGCCATATTCCCTGAAACTTCCGCTTGGATTCCATATCCTCATGAAAGCCTTCTTTCTGTCCGACATTCTTATAGCCCTGCCCCTGTCTACAAGACACCAGCAAATAACCAAAAAGAACACAAGACAAAAATAAGAAACATTTTCTAATCATAACCCAATACAATGGTATTCAAAACCAGTTTCCTTTATTTCCTCTTTATCATATATGTTTCTGCCATCAATAATCAAATGATTATGCATAGCTTTCTTTAATACGCCCCAAGCCGGCATACGGAATTCTTTCCATTCTGTTACTATCAACAAAGCATCTGCGTCCAATGCAGCATCATACATGTCTCTTGCATAAAATACGACATCACCTAAACGACGCTTACATTCCACCATAGCTTGCGGATCATACACTCTTACCGTACAACCGGATTTAAGCAATTTATCAATTAATACAAGAGAAGGAGCTTCACGCATATCATCCGTTTCAGGTTTAAACGCTAAACCCCACATAGCAATGCACTTACCTTGAAGACCATCCCCCATCAGTTTTACAAGCTTGTCATACAATATGGATTTCTGTCGTTCATTAACGTCTTCCACAGCTTTAAGTACTGACATTGAATAACCATTCTGTTCTGCCGTCTTGATAAGTGCTTTCACATCTTTAGGAAAACATGAACCACCATATCCACAACCTGCATAAAGAAACTTACGACCAATCCGTGTATCCGCTCCAATACCATTACGCACCATATTGACGTTTGCACCGACCAATTCGCACAAATTGGCAATATCATTCATAAAACTGATACGTGTCGCCAACATTGAATTTGCGGCATATTTAGTCATCTCCGCAGATGGTATATCCATAAATATGACACGGAAATTATTTATCAAAAACGGTTTATACAATTTAGTCATCAATTCCTTTGCCTTTTCAGACTCTACTCCTACAACAACCCTGTCAGGACTCATAAAATCACTGATAGCATTACCTTCCTTCAGGAATTCAGGATTAGACGCTACATCGAAACTGATATTCAAACCTCTTTTATCCAATTCTTCTTGTATAACCCGACGGACTTTTTGAGCTGTACCCACTGGAACCGTACTCTTTGTGACTACCAGTTTATAATCATTCATATGCGCACCTATGGTACGGGCAACCTGCAAGACATAACTTAAATCCGCACTACCATCTTCATCGGGCGGCGTTCCTACAGCGCTAAATATGACCTGAACATCATCTAATACACTTTCAAGGGAAGTGGTAAAGTCCAGACGACCTGCTTTATGATTCTTTAAAACCATTTCTTTCAATCCGGGTTCATAAATGGGAATTTCACCCTGCTTAAGCATTTCAATCTTAGCCTCGTTAACGTCTACACATACAACATTAACTCCGATCTCCGCAAAACATGCGCCTGTCACTAATCCGACATAACCGCTTCCTACTATTGCTATATTCATATTATCTATAATCAATACAACATCTATTTTAAAAGCAAAGGTAAATAAAAATAATTGTATAATACCATTTTTCGTATTGAGAAGTTTATAAAAAAGCTCAAAACGATTTTTTCTTTGCAAAAAACTCACTATATTTGTAGTGTGAAAGAGTTTATCAGACATATCGAAATATTACTTCTGGATAACGATTGTGTCGTTATTCCAGGATTTGGTGGTTTTGTAACCAGTCATGCACCTTCTACATATATAGAAGATGAACAGTTATTTCTGCCCCCTATCCGTACTGTAGGATTCAATGAGCAACTGAAAGAAGACGACGGTTTATTATGCAAAACTTATTGTACGACCTACCATATTTCAGAACAAGAGGCCAAGAATCTTATTGCATCACACATACAAGCAATCCAAAATGAATTATTAGAAAACGGCACATGCGATTTAGGCAGTATCGGTATATTCACGATGGAAAACTACAACGTCCGTTTTTCCCCATGTGAAGCTGGTACTATATGCCCGTCCTTCTATGGTTTAGACGCTTTGGTCTTCCCTAAACTGGCAGCACAAGAAAAAGCGCCGAACTCTACGAATCAAATAAAAGACAAAAAGCTCAGCATCAAGTCTGATGAAATTGTTATACGAATCAAAAAATCATGGTTAAATAACATTGCCGCCATAGCAGCAGTTGTCATCATGTTCTTGCTGATCTCACCAAAAGCGCAAAACACAAGTATTATTTCTAGCGAGAAAGCTGATTTTGCCTTATTGATGTCAACAAGGCCATCAGTCAGTACTTCTGAAAACCACAATCTTACGATTCCGACTCAGAAGGTTCCAAAACAAGCAATGGAATCCAACAACAATAAAACGGAAAAGGCTGTTTCACCAACTTCAGCCCAAGCTATTGAAAAACCTATTGCTAAAACAGCATCTACGGAAAAAATCATAAAAGAAAACTTCTGTGTAGTCGTTGCTAGTGCTATTCCTGAATCCAATGCAAAGATATTTGTATCTAACTTACATAAGGAAGGTTTTACTGATGCAACCATCTATAAAAAAGGGAAAATGGTAAGGGTGGTTTTCTCCGGATTTGCAACAGAAGCTGAAGCTTATCAAAAACTGAAGTCTTTACGCCAACGTTCTGACAGATTCAATTCTGCTTGGGTTCTTTCTACTAAATAATCATCTTCAAATGAAAAGAGTACGTTGTCCCAAATGTGATAATTATATTACATTTGACGAAACTAAATATAAAGAAGGCCAATCATTGGTCTTTGAGTGTGAAGTTTGCAAAAAGCAGTTCGGCATACGCATCGGCCAATCAAAATTAAGAGCAACTCAAAAAGAAGAAGTTCTTGACGAAAACGAAAATGCAGAAGCATACGGTAGTATAGTCGTAGTAGAAAACGTATTTCATTATAAACAAATTTTACCATTAAAGCCTGGTGATAACGTCATAGGACGCTATGTAAAAGGCACCAGCATTTCTACTCCAATAGAAACCAATGATCCTAGTGTAGATACCAAACATTGTATTATTAATGTCAAAAAAGACAAGAAAGGAAAACTTGTCTATACATTAAGAGATGCTCCCAGTAATACCGGTACGTTTTATATGAACGACATTCTTACCGACTACGACCGTGTACGTCTGGAAGACGGTGCTATTATTACCATTGGAGCCACCACACTAATATTGCGTGCAGCCAATTCAGATTAACCGACACATGCAAAAAGCCATCATTCAATTAATTGCCAACTCTTTATCCATACCAGTAAAACAAGTTGAGTCAACCCTTACCCTTTTAGAGGAAGGAGCAACTGTTCCTTTTATTAGCAGATATCGTAAAGAAGCAACTGGAAATCTGGATGAAGTACAAATCGGCGACATCAAACGCCTTTCTGAAAAATATAATGAAATTCAGAAACGAAAAGACACTATTTTGTCTGCAATAAGCAGTCAGGGCAAATTAACCGATGAACTTCAAAAGAGAATTATCGACTGTTGGGATGCCAACGAGTTGGAAGATATATACTTGCCATATAAGCCCAGAAGACGAACCAAAGCAGAAATAGCAAGAGAAAAAGGGCTCGAACCATTGGCTATCCTGATCATGCAGCAAAAAGAAACTGATCCAGAAAAAAAGGCCAAGTCCTTTATCAATGAGAAAGTACAAACTGAACAGGATGCTTTAAATGGTGCAAAAGATATTATTGCGGAGTTTCTGAATGAAAACGAAAGAAGTCGCAATGCAATCAGACAACAATTCAGACGGACAGCTGTTATCACATCAAGAATCGTTAAGGGTAAAGAAGAAGAAGGAGCCAAATACAGAGATTACTTTGACTTCAATGAACCTTTGAAACACTGTAGTTCGCATCGCATGCTAGCTATGCGGAGAGGAGAATCTGAAGGCATTCTGAGAATAGACATATCGCCAGATGAAGAATCAAGCCTGAATCTGCTTCGGAAGATATTTATTAAAGGAAACAATGCTTGTAGCCAGTTAGTTAATGAAGCTATATCAGATTGTTACAAGAGATTGTTAAAACCGTCTATTGAAACAGAGTTTGCATCTCTATCCAAACAAAAAGCAGACGATGAAGCCATAAAGGTTTTTGCACAAAACCTTCACCAACTACTTTTAGCTCCCCCTCTTGGTCCTAAACGAGTATTAGGTATTGACCCCGGTTTCCGGACAGGTTGCAAAATAGTTTGCCTAGATGCACAAGGCAATTTACTTCACAACGAAGCCATATACCCGCATCCACCTAAAAACGAATACCAAACCGCCCAGCGTAAAATACAAAAGCTGGTAGAACAATATCGGATTGAAGCTATCGCCATCGGAAATGGAACTGCCAGTCGCGAAACAGAAGACTTTATACAGAGTATACGATTTGACCGTGAAGTTCATGCCTTTGTGGTCAGTGAAGATGGGGCATCTGTTTATTCTGCATCAGCCGTAGCAAGAGAGGAATTCCCTGACTATGATGTTACAGTCCGTGGTGCCGTTTCTATTGGACGCAGACTGATGGACCCCTTGGCTGAATTAGTTAAAATAGATCCTAAATCCATTGGAGTTGGACAATACCAACATGATGTTGATCAGTCACGTCTTAAAAAACAATTGAATGAAACAGTCGAATTATGCGTTAATTCAGTAGGAATCAACTTGAACACTGCCAGTTGTCAATTATTGACTTATGTATCCGGATTAGGTCCGCAATTAGCTAAAAACATTGTTGACTATCGTAAGGAAAACGGTCCTTTCTCATCAAGAAAGGAATTGATGAAAGTTCACCGTATGGGAAGTAAAGCTTTCGAACAATGTGCCGGTTTCTTACGTATACCCAATGGGCAAAACCCATTAGATAATACCGCCGTACACCCGGAAAGATACACTTTAGTAGGAAAGATGGCTAAAGATCTCCATACGACCATAGAGAATCTTATACAAGACAAAGCCTTACGTCAGCAAATCCATCTGGAAGACTACATCACAGACGAATGCGGGCTCCCGACCCTGCATGATATCATGAAGGAGCTTGACAAGCCAGGCCGAGACCCACGCAGTCAAATCAAAGCATTCTCTTTTGATCCGAATGTGCGCTCCATCGACGACCTGCGTGAAGGCATGATCCTTCCGGGCATCATTTCCAATATCACCAATTTCGGCTGTTTTGTTGATATAGGAGTCCATGAAAAAGGTCTTGTCCATATCTCACAAATGGCAGACCGGTTCATCAAAGATCCCAACGAAGTAGTATCACTTCACCAACAGGTTATGGTTAAAGTCATCCAAATAGACAAATCACGACAAAGAATAGGACTATCATTAAAATTATAACAGATTTAAAATCGCATGAAATATAAAATTCTGGTACTCGACCTTGATGGTACGCTAACCAACAACAAGAAAGAAATTACTCCTCATACTCTCCACACTCTTTTACAGGCACAGGAACAAGGTATTAAGATTGTACTTGCATCCGGACGGCCCACTTATGGCATTGCCCCATTGGCAGACGCTTTAAAGTTAGATCAGTATGAAGGATACGTTCTTGCATATAACGGCGGACAGATAATCGACTGGAAAAACAAGAAATGCATGTATGAAAATGTACTCGACCCTGAAGTCTATCCGTACCTTTACGAATGTGCACGAAAAAACGGTTTTACAATCCTTAGCTATAAGGACGAATACATTGTATCTGAAAATGCTGAGGATCAATATGTACAACACGAAGCTTTTCTTAATAAAATGAAGAGCATCACTGTACCTAGCTTTTTGGATGTTATCAATTTTCCAGTTGCCAAATGTCTGATTGTAGGAGATCCGGAACCCCTTTCAGCCTTGGAGCAGGAAATGAAAACAGAGCTATCCGGACGTATGAATGTATTCCGTTCCGAGCCCTTCTTCTTAGAACTTGTACCAAATGGAATCGACAAAGCAAAAAGCTTAGCTGTTTTACTCGATGAAATAGGCATGAAAAAAGAAGAAATGATCGCTTGTGGAGATGGATTCAACGACTTGTCCATGATCAGATTTGCAGGTTTAGGCGTAGCTATGGCCAATGCCCAGAATATAATCAAAGATGAAGCTGATTATATTACCTTATCCAATGAAGAAGACGGTGTCGCCGCTGTAGTAGAGAAATTCATTTTTCAGGCAGAAAACTGATTCTATATTTCAAACCACAACATCCATATCATTATTTTCTGCAACGAAACAATGTCCGTACTTGACATTCATACTTGCAAATAACAAAAACAGAAAAGCTAATATAATAATAAGCATGGACTCTTCATTCAGCGTTTTCACGCCTCTTGAAGAGTCCATGCTTATTATTAGCGTTTTTCCAATAAAACAACATTTTCTACATGTTGTGTATGTGGGAACATATCGACAGGACGTACAGCAGCTACCTTATATTTTACATCCAATAAATTCAGGTCACGTGCCTGAGTTGCCGGATTACAACTTACATACACAATCTTTTGGGGTTCTGCCATCAGAATCGTATTAACTACATCCTTATGCATACCAGCTCTAGGAGGATCTGTAATAATGACATCCGGACGGCCATAACGTCCGATAAAATCATCGGTTAGAATATCTTTCATATCACCTGCAAAAAACAAGGTATTATGAATGCCATTGATCTCAGAATTAATACGTGCGTCCTCTATCGCTTCTGGAACATATTCTATACCTATAACCTGTTTTGCCTGACTTGCTACAAAATTAGCTATTGTACCGGTTCCTGTATAAAGATCATATACCAGTTCCTGGCCAGTCAGTCCTGCAAAACCACGGGCCACACGATACAACTCCACAGCCTGATCGGTATTGGTTTGATAGAAGCTTTTAGGACCTACCTTAAATTTCAGATGCTCCATCTGAAGATAGATATGATCATTTCCACGATAAGTAACTACCTCCAAGTCACCGAAAGTATCGTTAAATTTCAGATTATTCACATATAGAAGAGATGTAATTTCAGGAAATGACTCGCTGATATATTCCATCAGATCCATTGCCTGCTGATATTCATTCTCATTTTGTATGCAGAACTGCATCAATAACATAAGTTCACCCGTATTAGAGTTTCTTATCATCATGTTACGGAGCAAACCGCGATGTTCACGTTGATCATGGAACTCCAGTTGATGAGCATAAGCATAGTCTCTGATTCCATTTCGGATTCTATTGTTTACATCATCCATCAACTTACAGGTCTCTATGGGCAATATCTTATCAAAAGAACCTGTAATATGGAATCCCACAGCATTATTCTGAGTATACTCATCTCCTGAAGCAATCTCATCCGCTGTCAGCCAACGCTTGTTGGAAAAACCAAATTCAAGTTTATTACGGTATTCCTCTGTCTTTGCAGATCCCAAAATAGGTAAGACCTGATTCAACTCCACCTTACCTATGCGCTGCAAATTGTCCAATACTTGCTTTTGCTTATATTCCAATTGTTTCTCATATGGCAGACATTGCCATTTGCAACCGCCACAAACACCGAAATGAGGGCAAAACGGCTTTACGCGCAATGGAGAGTAAGAATGAAATTTCACAGCTATAGCCTCACAGTAATGATGCTTTTTCTTCACGACTTGCAAATCGACCACATCACCGGGAATCACATAAGGCACAAAGATGACAAGCTCATCCACCTTAGCCAAGGCTTTTCCTTCAGCTGCCACATCCGTAATAGTAACCTGCTCCAATATAGGTAAACTTTTCTTTTTCCGAGACATATGTATTTTTTCCGTTTATAAGTGTAATATAGTACCGTTACAAAAGTAACATTTTTTTTTCATTTTTTCCCAAAATCCTTTTGTAATCTATATTTTTTGACTAAGTTTGCAGCAACAGATTTTGTTAACTTAAAAAACAACTTTGAAAAATGAGTGTAAAAAGAGTTTATACCTTTGGTAACGGTAAAGCCGAAGGTAAAGCAGACATGAGAAATCTTTTAGGTGGTAAAGGCGCAAACCTTGCAGAAATGAACCTTATTGGTGTTCCCGTACCTCCAGGCTTTACAATCACTACTGACGTATGTAACGAATATTATGCTATCGGCAAAGAAAAAGTTGTCGCATTGCTCAAGGAAGAAGTAGAGGCTTCTGTAAAACACATCGAAAACCTGATGGGAAGCAAATTCGGCGATGTGGAAAATCCTTTGCTCGTTTCTGTCCGTTCTGGTGCAAGAGCATCTATGCCGGGTATGATGGATACCATTCTTAACCTTGGTTTGAATGACGAAGTCGTAGAAGGCTTGGCACGTAAGACAGGTAATCCTAAATTTGCATACGACTCATACCGCCGTTTCGTACAAATGTATGGTGACGTGGTTCTCGGTATGAAACCTGTCAATAAAGACGATATCGATCCGTTCGAAGCCATTATCGAAAAAGTTAAATCACAGCGCGGCATTGTTCTCGACAAGGATCTCAGTGTAGATGAACTCAAGCAGCTGGTTAAACTGTTTAAAGAAGGCATTAAGGCACAAACAGGTATTGATTTCCCGACAGACCCGATGGAACAGCTTTGGGGAGCAATCTGTGCCGTATTCGATTCTTGGATGAACGAACGTGCAATCCTCTATCGTAAGATGGAAGGTATACCAGCAGAATGGGGTACTGCAGTCAGCGTCATGGCCATGGTATTTGGTAATATGGGCGAAACTTCTGCTACCGGTGTTTGTTTCAGCCGCGATGCTGCAACAGGCGAAAACCTCTTCAACGGTGAGTGGTTGGTAAATGCACAAGGTGAAGACGTGGTAGCAGGTATCCGCACTCCTCAGCAAATTACCAAGATCGGTTCACAGCGTTGGGCTAAATTACAGGGTATCTCAGAAGAAGAGCGTGCTTCAAAATATCCTTCTATGGAGGAAGCCATGCCGGAAATCTATAACCAGCTCAATGAACTGCAGGACAAGCTGGAACACCATTATCGCGACATGCAGGATATGGAATTTACAGTTCAGGAAGGCAAACTGTGGTTCCTCCAGACCCGTAACGGTAAACGTACAGGAACAGCGATGGTTAAAATTGCCATGGATCTTCTGCGCGAAGGCATGATCGACGAAAAGACTGCATTGGAGCGTTGCGAACCAAACAAATTGGACGAATTACTCCACCCGGTATTTGATAAAGAAGCCTTAAGCAAAGCAAAGGTACTTACTCGCGGTCTTCCGGCCTCTCCAGGTGCTGCAACAGGCCAAATCGTATTCTTTGCTGACGATGCTGCACAATGGCATGCTGACGGTCACAAGGTAATTATGGTTCGTATTGAAACATCACCTGAAGACTTGGCAGGTATGACTGCAGCAGAAGGTATCTTGACTGCACGTGGCGGTATGACTTCTCATGCAGCTGTAGTAGCACGCGGAATGGGTAAATGCTGTGTGTCTGGTGCAGGTGCCATCAATGTAGACTATAAGGCAAAAACTTTGGAAATCGAAGGTAAGGTATTCAAAGAAGGCGACTACATTTCTTTGAACGGTTCTACCGGTGAAGTTTATGATGGACAGGTTCCGACAAAAGCAGCTGAACTAAGCGGTGATTTCAAAGCACTTATGGATCTCTGCGACAAATATACCAAACTTGAAGTACGTACCAACGCAGATACTCCTCACGATGCTCAGATAGCACGCGCATTTGGTGCACGCGGTATTGGTTTGACCAGAACAGAACACATGTTCTTCGATGACAAGAAGATCATTGCCATGCGTGAAATGATCCTGAGTGATACCGTAGAAGGTCGTGAAAAAGCATTAGCCAAATTGTTACCATACCAAAAAGCTGACTTTAAGGGCATTCTTGAAGCTATGGACGGTTATCCAGTCAACATTCGTCTGCTTGATCCTCCATTGCATGAATTCGTTCCGCACGATCTGAAAGGTCAGGAAACAATGGCAGAAGAAATGGGTGTCAGCGTAGCCGAAATTCAGAAACGCGTAGAAAGCCTGTGTGAACACAATCCTATGCTAGGTCACCGCGGTTGCCGTTTGGGTATCACATTCCCTGAAATCACAGCAATGCAGACCCGTGCTATCCTGACAGCAGCTTGTGAATTAAAGAAAGAGGGAAAGAATCCGATGCCAGAAATTATGGTACCACTTATCGGTATTCTTTATGAATTCAAATCACAGAAGAAAGTTATCGAGGAGACTGCCAAGAAAGTATTTGCAGAAGAGGGAATAGAAGTTAAATTTGAAATCGGTACTATGATTGAAGTACCTCGCGCAGCATTGACAGCAGACAAGATTGCTTCTGAAGCAGAATACTTCTCATTTGGAACCAACGATTTGACCCAGATGACATTCGGCTATTCACGTGACGATATTGCCAGCTTCCTTCCGGTTTACCTTGAACAGAAGATCCTTAATGTAGATCCATTCCAGGTATTGGACGAAAACGGTGTAGGACAACTTATCAAAATGGCTGTAGAAAAAGGTCGCGCTGTACGTCCGGGAATGCGTACCGGTATTTGCGGTGAGCACGGTGGTGAACCAAGCTCAGTCAAGTTCTGCCACAAAGTAGGTATGAATTACGTATCATGTTCTCCTTTCAGAGTGCCGATCGCACGTTTAGCGGCCGCACAGGCTGCCGTAGAAGAGGCATAATCTGAGATAGATACAATAAACAAATAAGGCTGTAATGTATTGTTAATCAATCATTACAGCCTATTTCATATATAAGCATAGATGTTTTTCTGTTTAATTTTACAGTTACATCATATCCCGTATATAGAACAGATCAAAAACAAAAAGAGACTTGAATAAAGCATTCTAGACAATACAATTATTCAAGCCTCCTTATCTGAAAGTAAACCTTTTAAGGCTATAAACGAACTTTTATGGTCTGATTTTCTGAGCGGAAAATATAAAGTCCTGAAGGCAGACTCTTGCGACAGTCTTCTTCAGTACCAGACATCAGATAAACACCTTGTAAATTATAGACACGAACAAGCTCTGATACTGCCTGACACTCTTTTATGGCATCTACATCCAAACTCAAGACACATTCTGCCGTAGGAGAATCTTCATATTGATCAGCCACTGCAGTCAACAGACATGTCAGTTCCGTTTTTTGATCCCAGCTATCACTGTTTATCACATAGGTAGTTCCGCGTACAGAATCCTCTTCTACAATCAGTGTTTCATTATTCTGACCATAGAAACTATATATTTGCATCCGATAAGCCTCAGCGTAGTCTACTTTATTCCAGTTTAAGACCCAATCACCGGTTTCATCATCTCTGCTTAAAGTCACACTCTCACAATCCAGCTTTTCCAAAGTACCTTTGGGCATAAATTTAAAAACAATGTCACCATTGTCCAGCTGTCGGATCTGAGTTACAGGCTTTCCCATATATTGTCCGTTAAAGACAGTAGCCGCAGGTATGGTATAATCCGTGAGACTTGTATTCTGGGTATTACCGGGGTATGCCTGTCCAGCCAAAGCTTGTTTCAGTTCCTCGGCACTGGTTGCATTATACTGACCAATATACAGATTATTAGCAGGTATGAAACTCATACGCTGATGTTTGGCATCTGAATTTAACCGATTGGATACCCATTTCTGATAATCATAATCCACATGGGTAACCAACAAACCTCTTCCAAGAGAAGCCAGTCCTGAGTCCCAGCCTTCATCCTGTCTGTTCTCAAGGATGTAATATTCGTCAGGATTAACATCGTTGACAACCTTATAGCCCTTGCCCCCTTTTTCAAGTGGCTTTATCGTAACCGTTCGGCTTTCATTAAGTGTTTCCAATGGACGCCATCCCAAGAAATCGCGCTGATAGGCTGTCAGTCCGCAAGGCACATAACCATTCACACAATAATTGCCGCAATCCATCAAAGACCAATAACTCATACCCAATGCCACATAATTATAATCATATTCATCGGGCAAACCGACTGCATGCGACAACTCATGACACATCGTACCAACTCCAGATGCCACATTCTTATCATTACGCTTGGTCAGTTCACTACAACAGGCCATTACAGACACTGTTACATCATCTATTACTGTCGGGCTCACCATTTCTTTCGGCCAAATCGTATTGGGATCTGCGCCATAATCAGATTCCGGCACACCGGCATAAATAAAGAAAGCCAGATCCACTGTTCCATTTCCGTCATTATCAAAATCAGACCAACGGTCACCAGCAACAGACATGGCCTGCTGAAGGGCTTCACTGCAGAACTCTGTAAAATGAATATCCTTCCTGCTACCGGAATTCTCTCCGTAATAAGCCATCGGTTTGCTCAATGTCACAGGACCTATCACTTCAAAATCAGGCAGAAACAGACTATCGCTCTGTTGTGCAAAATAATCACGTACGGCACCTGCACTTCCTGCACCTGTATAAAGTTGTCCGTCACGTGTACCGTTACAATACAAATCGTAGTAGGTATTGATTTTCTCATCCGTATCTGCCACACTCATCTTCATATCACTGAAATTAACCAGAATGACAGGCACTTTGGGAGAACCTACCGCCTTCATGGCTGCTTGATCAGGATCGCCGATACCTGTTGCACGGGTGAGCGGCTTGAGAACCGGAAGATTATCGGGTTTCAGATCAGTCTTTCTGAACACCTGTCCAGCCTCATCCGGCTCTACGACAAAACCATCCTCACTGAGATAAAAGCTTCTGTTCTCGTCACCACAGAATCTGACCGTCTGCCACGTCCCATCAGACATTCTGACCGTGATCCGTTTCTGAAGTGCCGGAACGGCATACAATTGAGCAGACAACAAAAAAAATAAAACGGTATGTGAAATCTTCATTTTTTAAAGTTTTTATATGCAAAAATAACACTTTTCCGATTGATTTTCATTCTTTTTACACCGAAAAAAAGTTTGTTTCCCTATTCATACCAAATACAAACTTCACGGAAAAACAAGTAAAAAGATAGCCAAACCCTTTTTCCGGATCCGGCTATCTCTCATTATTTGCATGGAAAAGTTATTTATTTATCAGCTTCTACAGTTTCAGCATTCAGAACACCTTCTGCTTCAGCTGAAAGCAACAGCCTGTTCTTGTTGATTTTCTCCCGTCTCTTACGTTCATCGTCCGTATACAGAGAATCAATAATACCGTCCGCCAATCCAATAGTCGGCACATAAATATATTCTGCCCGAATACATTCTGCAATAATCAGGAATATTTCTGCAGCAGGCACAATCACGTCCGCACGATCCGGCTTAAGATTAAAACGGTTCATACGCTCATCTACCGACAAAGGTAAAAGCTGTTTGTGCAACCCTCTCAGTGAAGAGACGGGCATTCTCAGCTCCTTTTTGTCCTTTTCCTCTGATAGCCGATAAAGCTTGTTTATATTACCGCCACTACCGATAATATTGATAGGTCCGTAATTGGCATACATACCCTCCATATCAGCTTTCAGGCCATCAATGATACCTTCCTTGACTGCCCTGTTGAGCAATCTGATCGTACCTACATTATAACTGACAGAACCAACAAGACGCCCTTTATGAATCAGAGTCACTTCAGTACTTCCACCACCCACATCCACATACATGTACGTGGCATCCTTACTGGGTACATTCTCAATATGACTGCTGTAAAGTATGCCTGCCTCTTCCTTTCCACCGATAATCTCTATCTTGATACCGGTTTTCTTTTCTATCTTCTTGATCAGGCTCTTGCCATTTTTGGCGTCACGCATGGCACTGGTAGCACAAGCCCTGTAATCAACCACATCATAAAGACGCATCATAGCCTTAAAGCCTTTGATCATCCTCATCATCATGTCCGCACGCTCCTCACCGATTTTTCCTTTTGAGAATACATCCAGTCCCAAACGGAGCGGATATCTGAGGAACAACACTTTCCTGAACTTGGTCTCACCCAACGGGGTATGATCAATGTTCTTGATAAGTAATCTCGCGGCATTGGTTCCGATGTCTATAGCCGCATAATTCTGTCCTTTCGTCATACGTTTTTTTCATTTAAAGCAGCCCGTGAGTCTGCAATTTGTTTTTCATAATAATTATACAACTCTTCCTGTGAGCGGAAAGGTTTGGCTGTTGATTCCAAAGCAAGCAACAGATTATCACCACTTCCGTCTACCAGTCTTCCTTTCAATGTATCGGCAAGTCCCCACTCTACAATCCTTTTGAGTTCTTCCTTGATGGTCGGATTATAAACCGGAGTCATCACTTCTATACGGTGATCAAGATTACGCGGCATCCAATCTGCACTTCCAATAAAGTAACGTTCATCACCACCGTTGCAGAAAATCAGGATACGGCTATGTTCCAAATACCGGTCGATAATACCATGAATGCGTATATTCTCGCTTACCCCTGGTATCCCCGTCACCATCGAACAGTTTCCTCTCACCAACAAATCGATCTGTACACCTGCAGTTGAAGCCTCATACAGTTTCTTGATAATATCCGGATCCGTAATATGGTTGATTTTCACTTTTATATAAGCAGGTCTGCCTAATTGTCTGTTCTTGATTTCCGTCTGCATCATAGCCAGAATGTTTTTCTTCATCGAATTGGGTGACACCAACAATTCCTTGAATTTCACAGGCAAGAACGGTTTCTCGATAAAGCTGAATACATTGGCCACATCCTTGACTATAGGCTGTGAAGCCGTCATCAGCAGACAGTCTGTATATATCCTGGCATTGCCTTCGTGAAAGTTACCTGTACCCACACAAGCTATACTGCTACCGCCCGTCATCTCTACATACAACAGTTTGGAATGCACCTTCAAGCCTTCCACACCAAATATCACATTGATACCGGCATCTTTCATTCGCTTGCTCCACTTTATGTTGCTAGCCTCATCAAAGCGCGCCAGAAGCTCTATCACGACAGTCACCTTCTTGCCATTCTTGGCCGCAGCAATCAACGCTTCCACGACCTTACTGTCTTTGGCCAGACGATACAATGTAGTTTTGATGGCCTTGACTCTGGGTGAAATAGCAGCCTCGCAAAGCAACTGGATATAATGATCGAATGAATGATAAGGCACATGAAGGAAACGGTCTTCCTCACATACCAGATCCAACATACTTCTGGCTCCCGTAAACTCAGGTTTAAAAAGTGGCTTCCATGAAGGATATTTCAGATCCGTTCTTCCACAATCCGGAAATTTCATCAGATCCTTATGGTTATGATAGCGGCCTCCAGACAAAGTGGTGTCATACTTATCCAAAGACAAGTTGAACATAATGCGTTTAAAAAGGTCTTTTGGCATACTGCTGTCAAAAATGACTCTGATAGGCTGACCGTTCTTACGACTCTTCACACCACGCTGTACCTTTTGCAACGTACCGGCATCCAGTTCATTATCCAGCTCCATTTCCGCATCCTTCGTAAACTTAAAGGAATAAGCCTCAAAATGATCAAAATCCACACTCACAAATATCATGGGAAGGCAATAACGGATCACGTCATCCATAAACATGATATAATGGCGGTCGCCCTCATCAGGCAATCTCAAAAAACGCCCGAATTTTTCTACCGGCACTCTGATCAGAGCATATTCTTTCTTTTCTTTTTTATGATCGTCAGCCCACTTGATCAGCCTGACAGCAAGATAAATCGTATCATCAGTCTCATTGGCCAACTGATCTACCTGCGAAAGCCACACCGGATTGGTAAAGCCTGCCAACTGATTTCTGAAATACCGGCTAATAAACTGTTGCTGCGATTCATTCAACTGTGTTTCATTGACAATACAAAGATTCTCAGCTTCAAGCTCTTTTGTCAGTGACTGCATGACAAATTCAAATTCCTTATTGTATTGTGCATTCAATTTGTTGATATAAGCCATGGAACTGCGTGCTTCTTCACGCTGCGCTTTCATTTTCTTGACATCACTTTCTGCAAGTCTGGCTAAAGTAGCCATTCTCACTCTGAAAAATTCATCCAGATTATTACTGTAAATGCCCATAAAACTCAAACGTTCCAACAGAGGCACAGACTTGTTCTGTGCTTCCTGTAATATGCGGTAATTAAAATACATCCAACTCACATCTCTCGGAATCATCGGCAATGAGTTCTTTACAATCTGCTTCAATTTCATAAAAAAATATTTTGTGAATTATTGTTCTTTTTCTATTATCCTCAAATATAGCAAAAAACCTCTTGTCCGGAATATTATTTATTGAAAAAATATTCCAAAAAAGAGGTTTTTCTTTCAATTTTCCGTATCATCCATACGGCCTTTACATTCTTGTTTCATTCACTACTGCTGGAAGCGGCGGTAGGCACGCAAATAATGGCGTAATCCGCTCAACAGCTCCTGTGTTTCCTGCAACAGATTCAAATAGACCAGCGAAACTTTAAGTCCTTGCGACAGATCCATCTGAATACGGTCTTCCTGTGCCTTGCGCATAGCCGACAAAGTCGCTTTATATTCATCTTCTTCAGCTAAAAGCGCATCTATTCTTTCATAATCATGATCTTCAACAATCTGCTCACTACGCATGATGTAATCAACGATTTTCTTTTTCACCGGAAGCAATTCCTCAATACATTCCTTAGGCAGAGGGTTAAAGTTATTGTCCACATGCTCCTTGCAGGGTTCTGTCATACGCTTCAGACAGTAAAGTAACTGCTCACCGCTGTTTGAAGCCAGATGGAACCACGTATTCTTTTCCAACGAAAGCTGTTTGTCAATACGTCGCATACCGACCAGTTCTCTCTGACGTAGTTTTTTACGGTGTAATTTCTCTGCATCCAGACGCTTCATGGCTTTTCTCAGCATACGAAGATCTTCATTGACAAAACCGTTCACCACCTCCTCGTATGTTTTCCATGTAAAGTCCAACATGTTCTGCTGGGTAATGCAAACGTGCTTTCTCAACAGATTCCAGTTTTCTTCCGGATCCTTGGTTGCCATCATGTTTCTGAACAAAAGATCCTGTGAATCCACTTCTTCTTTTGACTTGGAAATGAAATTACTCTTTATCAGGATAAATATTGCAGCAAACACAAACAATGCCATCACAACTACGCCACCATAATACATGGCGATAGTAACCAACGCACAGACAGAAAAGGCGATGCCGGCAGTCAGGAACCAGCCACCGATGACGTTCAGCACACCGGTAATACGGAATACAGCACTCTCGCGTGTCCAGGCACGGTCTGCCAGAGAAGTACCCATAGCCACGATGAATGTCACGTATGTAGTTGACAACGGCAACTTCAAAGAAGTACCCATAACAATCAACAGACCTGCCAGAACCAGATTGACCGAAGCACGGATAAGATCGAATGCTGCACCCTTTTCAAGAATCACTTCATCCTTATTAAAGCGGGAATCCAACCAGTCAAGTACTTTCTTAGGTGTATATTTGGTAATGAACTCACCCACATTATTTGAACCACGCACAATGCTTCGGGCTACTTTTGATGATCCGAACATTTCCTCACCCTCATCCTGTCTGGACAGGTCAACAGAAGTCTTAACCACATTTTGAGCTTTTTTGGAAGTAGCCAGTGAATAAACCATGATGACACCGGAAAGGAAAAGGAATATAAATGGAGTCTTCGCACTTTCGTTCAGAGAACCCATAAGAAACGTATCTGCCTGACCTGCACCATTGGCCGAAAAATCAAGATAAGCAGAATAAGCTGCCAAGGGAACTCCGACAAAGTTAACCAGGTCATTACCGGCAAAAGCCATTGCCAATGCAAACGTACCCATGAAGATCACAATCTTAAACACGTTTACCTTGCAAAAATACAGGATCTGCATAAGTATTGTACTCACCACAAAACACCAGCCAATCATTGTCCAGGTATGTTCATTGGTCCATGCCATAATCTCAGGAGTCATAAAAGAAGAACCTTTCAGTCCTTTCAACAAGGCAAAATAAGCAATAGCCGTAGTGGCGATTCCACCGAATATACCGGCGGTCCATTTCAAATTCTTGGTATAGTTAAAAGTGAATATCATTCTGGAAATCCACTGTACGATCACACCGAATACAAAAGCGACAGCTACAGAAAGGAATATACCCAAAATCACAGACAGAGCCTTATCTGTATTCATCAGTTCGGCAAAACTCAACATACCAGTCTCATCCGAAGCAATTTTCAGCAAAGCCAGGATAAACGTACCACCCAAAAGTTCGAATACCATGGACACGGTAGTAGATGTCGGCATACCTAAAGTATTGAACACATCCAGCAAGACCACATCAGTAACCATAACAGCCAGGAAAATGCAAAGCAGGTCATTGAAACTGAACATTTGTGGCTGGAATATGCCGTGTCGGGCAATATCCATCATCCCGTTGCTCATGGTTGCTCCAACGAAAACACCAATGGATGCAATAATCAGGATCGTGCGAAAACGAGCCACCTTTGCTCCGATGGCCGAATTCAGGAAGTTCACTGCGTCATTGCTGACTCCGACATTCAAGTCCACGATAGCCAGAACGAACAGAAACAGAATAAAACTAAAATAAACGATTTCCATAAAATGATTTTTTCGTGATTATTTATTTTGCCTGCAAAAATACGGCACGCATGTGTAAGACATGTAACAGCGATGTTAAAATCCTGTTACAATTGAAAAATCAGGCCGAAAAAAACGCCTGAAATGTAACATAACTGTGAAGTTTTGCAATTTCGAACCCACTTCTGCCCTTCCTTACTTAAAATTTCATAAATTTGCATGTCATTTAAATATAAGGAATAATGAAACGGATAATTACTGTATTGACAGTCTGCAGTCTGTGCCTCACTGCAGCACATGCTCAGAACGAAGAAAAAAAATGGTGGGAAGACATCAAGCAAAATACCACATTCGGTGGATATGTAGTCGGAAAGGCAGCATTCAATGATCAGGATCTGGACAGCAAGAACAAAAGTCACAGTACATTCGATATCCGTATGATCCGTGCCTATGTCAATGGAAAGGTATGGGACTTCAAATATGGCTTACAGATGGACATGAGCGGTGTGGCAGGAGGAAGCACCGAAAAAGGACCGCGAGTCATCGATGCATGGGCTGAATGGTGTAAATTCAAGTTTGCCAGCATCAAATTCGGAGAATTCAAACGTGCCTTCACGTTCGAAAATCCAATGAATCCATGGGATGTAGGATTCGGTGCCAATTCACAAGCCATTGACAAACTGGCCGGTATGAACGACCGGGTTGGAGAACACGCCAGCAGCGGACGTGATCTTGGTATCCAGCTTCAGGGTGACCTTTTCGATTCGAAAAAAGACGGTCACAGTTTCCTACACTACCAGGTCGGAGTCTACAACGGACAAGGCATCAACCATGCTGACCAGAACAATTCAAAAGACATCATAGGCGGACTTTGGGTTTCACCTGTCAGAAACTTATGTATAGGTGCTTTCGGTTGGGCTGGCGACTATACCAAAACGGTCAACGGCAAAGACATTACGGTAGACCGTAACCGTATGGCTTTCGGACTCAAGTATGAAGACAAATGGACTGTCAGGGCAGAATATGTTACCAGTCAGGGCCACAAGATCAGCGACTACAGTGTTGACGAAAACGGACAAGCCACGGTAAGCGGCAATGACCACGCTGATGCCTGGTATGCCATGGTGGGTGTACCGGTCACTTCACGTTGCAAGATTTATGGAAAATGGGATGTATACCGGGATGACAAGACCTCCAACACTCAGAAATCCCTCTATGGTCTGGCCATGAATTACTACTTCTACAAGAATCTGAAGATCCAGGCACTCTATAACTTTGTCGACGATCGTTCCTATGCCGGCGACCAGCACTATAATCAGGCTGAAATCCAATTATATTGGCGATTCTGATTTTTCGTCCGGAAAATATATCATTTTACGATTTCTTTTTTATCTTTGCTCCGGATACAGAAGATAAGAACAAGTTAAACCGTTTAAGCCTATGAGTCAAGAAGATCGCCGCACGCAGGTCTATATATTGGTCTGCCGCAATCCGGAGGGAGAAATTATCGTTCCGGCATTTTCTGCTTTTGATACGGACGAAGCGTACGCTTATTTCGAATCAGAATCTGCCGAACACAGTTCATCCATCTACAACTGCGAATTGCTGAAAATCGTCAAAGCATTCGAACTGCTCGATGGTGAAGTCGTATGGGCCAACCGTGAAGGAAGCGGTCATGACGGTCCGCCACTCTATCTCACCATCGATCTCGGATTAAGAGGAAAACCTTTCCTCTATTTCAACAGACTGGTCAGTGAGCCCGAAAGCCGCGATCTTGATTCACTTCATGTGGCAAGAATATACTAATATATATAATGAACAGCGATATACAAATCATCGTTTCCGATGAAATACGTGCCGTATGCCCGGATTTCGTCGGAGCCGCATTGGAGGCAGAATTCTCCAATTCACCGTATTCAGAAGCCTTATGGAATGAAATCCATCAGTTCCAGACCGCATATACCAGCCGGTACACTATCAGTTCCATAAAGGAAATGCCTTCCATACAGGCTACCCGTACTGCCTATAAACGCTGCGGAAAGGATCCCAGCAGATACAGGCCTTCAGGGGAAGCTTTAGTCAGACGCATGCTCAACGGACACGATCTCTACCAGATCAATACGGCAGTCGACCTGGTCAATCTGGCTTCTATTGCCTATGGTTATTCCATTGGCGGATTTGATAAAGACAAAATCCAAGGTCATACCCTTACCCTGGGCATCGGCAAGGCAGGCGAACCTTATGAAGGTATCGGAAGAGGCCCGCTCAATATAGAAAGTCTGCCCGTTTATCGCGACACCATGGGTGGTATCGGAACTCCTACCAGCGACCACGAGCGAACCAAACTTTCGTTGGAATCACAACGGATTCTGGCGATTGTCAACGGTTATGACGGCAACAGGGAGCAAGTCCGGGCCTGTGCGGAATTCATGCAGGAACTGCTTCAAAAATATGCATGCTCAGATGGCGGACAAATCCGTTTCTTTTAAAATAAACACCAGATAAAACATGAAAAGATTAATTCTGACCGGGCTACTGTCCCTGCTCCTTCTGCAGGTCTTTGCACAAATGGATCAGCCTGCACCTACCGTTTTCATTTATGTCAACGGAAATCCTCATCCCATGACTGCTATCACCAGTCAGACAGAACAAAAAAGAGGATGGGACATACAGGGTATCACAGTGGGACAAAAAACCATCCGTTATTTCTCAGGGGAGCATGCCAAACAACTCACCGGCAATCAGCCCAAATTTGCCATTTATCCCAAATCCGAACATCTCAACGACTATGTCATTATCCGTCTGAAAGAACGTAAGGGATACAGGAGGTTGCCGGCTACAGAATTCAAGGACTGCGACTACGTGCGTATTGAACCGGACAAGTTTCAAATCGAAAATTTGCCCGAAATGGGATTTGCCGTAACACCGCTTACTCCTCTTTTCCCTGGCGAATACATCCTGCTGGATATCTCTCAAAAGAGCGTCAACCAATATGGTGACATTAAAGCCTATGACTTCTGCGTAGAAGAGGAAAAATAAGAGTTCTATTTATTACAAACAGCTTATAATCAACCATTAAAGGATACACTGAGCCAGTTTTTGCCAGTGTATCCTTTATGGTTGGAGACACCTCATCATTTCATTTCTTACAAAAAAACAGTCCTTTCTTGCCTGCATTAAGATAAAAAAGACTATCTTTGCAACGTTTTGTTCTGCCAGCTTCCATTGGCGAGGCTGCGGATGAAAAGGGAATCGGGTGAAAGTCCCGGACAGTCCCGCTGCTGTAAGCTCCGTTATTGTGTTTGCTTATTACCCCGGCCACTGTCTTTTCTATAAAGGAAAGGCGGGAAGGCTTAGCAAACTGGAGTAAGTCAGAAGACCTGCAAAACCCAAGCCTTGCTTGCGTTCACGAGGAATGAACAGCAAGATCATGCATTAATGTGCAACAAACAAACAGTAAGATGAACAGTAAGTATCCCGTCTGCAAAGTCGGTATATGTCTGATGGTATGCCACAGCCTGATTACTGTCCCTACCCTGTCCGCACAACCGGACAGAACGAACAGTCAGGACAGTTCGCGCGTAATCAGCGACATCACGGTAAGCGCCCGCCACATACCTTCCAACATGTCCGCCTCAGCTCCGCTCCAATCCATTGACCGAAAAGCGATGGAACGCATGGGGGCATTGGAAGTATCCGATGCTGTCCGTCATTTTGCGGGCATCAGCGTAAAGGACTACGGAGGCATCGGTGGATTGAAGACCATCTCAGTACGCAGTATGGGCGCACAGCATACCGGAGTGACATACGACGGTGTAGCCATTGGTGACTGTCAGTCCGGACAGGTTGACATTTCACGATTTTCATTGGCCAACGTCTCCCGGCTGACCATGTCCATCGGACAGAGCGACAACATCTACCAAAGTGCACGTACATTCGCTTCTGCCGGAGTATTGCATATCGAAACGGCACAGCCGGTATTTGATACACGGAACTTCAACCTCAACGCCATGGTCAGAACCGGATCATTCGGACTGCTCAACCCCTCTCTGCTTTATAACCAGAAAATCAATGACAGGCACAGTCTTTCATTCTACGGTGATCTGCTGAGAGCAGACGGTAACTATCCTTTCACCATGCGCAATGGCAATGTACTCATCAACAGCAAGCGCAACAACAGTGATATACTGACATTCCGCACGGAGGCCAATTATTATGCTTCATTAACAGACAGACAGTCACTCAATGTAAAGGCTTATTTGTTCGACTCACGTCGCGGACTGCCGGGAGGCATCATTTACGACAACCCCTATGCAGTTGAAAGACTATATGACAAAAACTATTTCGGACAGTTCAGATACGAAAACCGGTTTAATGAACGGTTAAAGCTGAAAGTCAACGGCAAATACAATTATAGCTGGACACGCGATTACAACAACGAATCATCCGGCATTACAGACAACCGCTACCGACAGACTGAAGCCGATCTCTCTGCTGTTATCTGGGGAATCCCTCTGAAAGGTCTGCAGCTGTCACTGGCACAGGATTTTTCATTCAATCATCTGAGTGACAATCTGGTTGACTGCAAACATCCTTCCCGGTATACTTTGTTGAGTGTCCTGGCAGCCCGCTACAATTACAAAAATGTGACTCTTACAGCCTCTTTACTGAACACTTTTATTACGGAACGTGTTCAGACAGGTGTACCGGCTGATGATCGGGAAAAACTGTCACCGGCATTCAGTGTGTCCTGGAAACCTTTCAACCGGGTCGGCCTGCGGTTAAGGGCATCCTACAAGGATATCTTCCGCAACCCCACATTCAATGACCTTTATTATCTGGTCATCGGTAACACCCGACTCCGTCCGGAAACCACCCGTCAGGGTAATATGGGCATCACATGGACAGAAGACTGGAACGGTATATTCCGATCCGTCAGTTTTTCTGCAGACGCTTATTACAATATCGTAAATGATAAAATCATAGCCGTACCGACCATGTTCGTATGGAAGATGTCCAATATCGGAAAAGTGGAAACCATCGGCACAGATCTGACCCTGGCCGCAGAACTCCGTCCATGGGAACGATGGAGCATTTTCGCTTCCGGAAGCTATAATTTCATGCAGGCAGAGGATATCACCAGCCGCCAGAACAAGACATGGCGCCAGCAGATTGCCTATACGCCCCGTCATTCGGGCAGCGGAAGCGTGACCCTCGAAATGCCCTGGTGCAACCTGACTTATAATGTCACCTATGCTTCCGAACGTTATACCAAGACGCAAAATTCGCCCGACAACCGTATCAAGCCTTATGCCGACCACGGTTTGTCATTATCCAAAGCATTCCATTTCAAAGGACACCGGCTCCGCATACAGGCCGATGCACTTAACCTGGCGGGATATAACTATGAAGTCATACGATACTATCCCATGCCCGGACGGCATTACAAACTGACTCTGAATTATCAATTATAATAACACTTGTAAAAATTGTACATTATGGAAAAGAAATGGTTCAAACTAGCTCTGACAGCTGTAGCTGTATGCAGCCTGACAGCTTGTAACGAAGACGATGATTCCACTCATACACCGCCTGTCATCCCACCTGTAAACATAGAGACATCAGGTGCTTACATTATCAATACAGGCGACTGGGGTGCCAACAACGGCAGTATCATGTGGTACAACAAAGCAGACCAGTCCGTAAGCTCTGACCTTTACCTTCAGGCCAACGGAAAAGGTATAGGCGACGTACAGGATGTCTGCATGTACGGCAGCAAACTTTATGTCACATGCAGTAATTCAGCCAAACTTGTCATTCTGGATCTCCAGGGCAAGGAAATCAAGACTGATTCCCTGAAGAATGAAGCAGGACAGCCTGTCACACCGCGCTACATCACCAGCGCAGAAGGCAAAGTATTCTTCACGGCTTACGACGGAACCGTTTCACGCATTGATACGACAACCCTTGAAATAGACAAGAAGATTACGCTCGGAGGCATGCCTGAAGGACTGACCTACGCCAACCACAAACTCTATGTCTGCCAGTCTGATTATTATGGAAACGGTGAAGGCAAGAGCATTTCCGTCATTGACGTGCCGTCATTCACGTTTACCAAGAGTATTGATGTCATGCTCAATCCTTACAATCAGATTCTGACCGCCAAGAACGGCAAAGTCTACTTCGTATCCAACGGTAATTATGCCGGAAGCCCCAGTCTGACCGAAGACCAGTATGTTTATCAGACATTGCAGTGTATTGATCCGAACACGGATGAAGTCAGCACACTCTGCCATGCTTCCTTCATCACCAATTACGAAGACAAGATGTACGTTCTTTACTCAGAATACTATCTGCCTGACACTAAAGAAGCTTTCATCTATGATCTGAACACAGGCGAAAAGACGTCATTTATTGACATCAATACCATCCCAAGTCCTCAGTTCATCGTAGCAGATCCTGAAAACGGTGACATCTATATCGGTAACAACAACTACGACGGTTCTTATAACGATATTTACCGTTTCGACAAAAATGGCAATAAGCTTAACGTACTGGAAGCCGGCTATTACACCACTAACATGCGTTTCGTCAACAAATAAAAAAACATGAATCCGGAATGAAACGGAATCTCTTTTATCTCCATATACTGTGTGCAGTCTTGTGTCTTACCGCTTGCGGGGGGCATAAGACTGCTTCTTCTTCCAATGATCAGGAAGGAGACACGCTCATCATGCGCCATGCCAAAAACCTGACTGTCATACATTATGATCATTATACGGCAGTAAAGCTGCGCAATCCATGGGATACCCTGAAAACGCTCCACACCTATATTCTCGTAGACAAGAACAGCCCGGAACCGTCATCACTCCCTGAAGGAACCATAGTCCGGATACCGGTAGAAAAGGCACTGATCTACTCTTCCGTCCATTGTGGCCTGTTCGACGAACTGGGTATATCCGACCACATAGCCGGAATCTGTGACTTGCAATATATCAAACTGGAAAAAGTAAGAAAAGCTTGTCTTGAAGGACGTGTAGCGGACTGCGGTAACGGCATGAATCCGAATATCGAACGAATCATCGACCTGCATCCTGACGCACTGCTGATTTCCCCGTTCGAAAACAGCGGAGGATACGGACGTGTGGAAAAACTGGATATTCCCATTATCGAATGTGCCGACTACATGGAAAGCTCTCCTCTGGGAAGAGCGGAATGGATGCGGTTCTACGGTCTGCTGACCGGTACCGCCTCACAGGCTGATTCACTCTTTAATCAAGTAGAACAGACTTATTTGTCACTAAGCCGTCTGGCACAAAACGAACCAGACCGTCCTACCGTATTAGGCGAACTGAAAAACGGTGCGGCCTGGTATGTCCCCGGAGGACAAAGTACAACCGGACAGCTTTTCGAAGACGCCGGCAGTCATTATGTTTTTGCCTCCCTGAAACAGAGTGGTTCCGTCCCGCTGTCATTCGAAACCGTATTCAACAAAGGTGAGCATGCCGACTTCTGGTTCATCAAATACAACCAGGCCATAGACAAGACTTACAGCGAACTCCAGCGCGACTATGCACCATACAGTCATTTCGATGCTTTCAAGAACCGACGCATATTCGGATGCAACACCAATCGGGTCCCGTTTTATGAAGAAACACCCTATCATCCGGAACGGATTCTGAAAGATTTGATAAAAATTCTCCATCCGAAGCTTCTGGAGGGATATTCTACGCAATATTTCACTAACTTAGCAGAATGAATCGAAAAATCTGTCTTTACATGACCGTTCTGGTCGCTCTTATTCTTTTGCTGATGACAGCCAGCCTGATGTTCGGCTCTGTCCATATCCCGGCCGATGCCGTGGCCGACATCCTGCTTGGCCATGAGGTGGAGAAATCAAGCTGGAGTTTCATTATCTGGGAATCACGCCTGCCGCAATGCATTACGGCTGCACTCTGCGGTGCCGCACTGTCAGCATCCGGTCTGATGCTCCAGACAGTCTTCAACAATCCTCTGGCAGACGCGTCTATCCTGGGAATCAGTTCCGGTGCCAGCTTGGGTGTGGCGTTGGTCATGCTGGCAGGAGGAGGAACTTTAAGCGCCGGAGCATTCACGCTTTCCGGCTTTCTTTCCGTCATTCTGGGCGCCTTGGCCGGAGCTTCCCTGATCATGGGCATCATTCTGTTCCTTTCCACTTTACTCCGCAATCCGGTCATGCTGCTGATTGCCGGAATCATGACCGGTTACATCACGTCTTCTGCCATTTCGCTATTAAACTTTTTCTCTACAGCAGAAGGTGTCCATTCCTACATTATCTGGGGACTGGGCAATTTCGGAGGGGTTTCACTCGACCAACTGCCGGCCTTCACCCTTCTTACAGTCATCGGACTGTCCATGGCGGTCATGCTCATCAAACCGCTTAATGCCATGTTGCTCGGACCACGGTACGCCGAAAATCTCGGCATCAACATCCGGCGCGTAAGGAATGTCCTGCTGCTGGCTACCGGTATCCTGACGGCCGTCACCACTTCTTTCTGCGGTCCGGTTTCGTTTATCGGACTGGCAGTGCCCCACGTGGCCAGACTGACACTGGGAACCTCCAACCATAATGCACTCATGCCGGTCACCATGCTCACGGGAAGTGCCGTAGCCCTGCTGTGTAACCTGATCTGCATCCTGCCCGGCGAAAACGGACTGATCCCGCTCAATGCGGTCACTCCTATCTTGGGAGCCCCTATCATCATCTATGTCCTCATTCATCAACGTAAAATCCATTATTTCAACTGATGTCAACTGATCAAGCATTTATCGAAGGCCACAATCTGGATCTTGGCTACCGTCAGCACCATACCCCCTGCTATATACAGAAAGGATTGCAATTCCAATTGTTCCGGGGTGAACTGACCTGTCTGCTCGGTGCCAACGGAGCAGGTAAGTCTACCTTACTCCGCACGTTGGCAGGCTCCCAACCTGCACTTGGCGGCGAGCTGCTCGTCAACGGTCATCCTCTCTCCAATATGGACGAACGTGAACGCTCCCGTACCATCGGCATTGTACTGACCGACAAGACTTATGCCGGAGGACTGACTGTATACGAACTGGTGGCCTTGGGACGACAGCCGCACACGGGATTCTTCGGACGCCTCCACGCTCACGACAAGATGCTGGTCAGACAAGCCATTGAAGCTGTAGGCATGTCACATAAATCAGAATCCTACGTATCGGAACTCTCCGACGGTGAACGCCAGAAAATCATGATTGCCAAAGTGCTGGTTCAGGAATGTCCGCTGATACTGCTTGACGAACCGACCGCATTCCTGGATGTGGTAAGCCGGATAGAGATCATGCAACTCCTCCATAGACTGGCCATCGAAGAACAAAAAGCCATCCTGCTTTCCACCCACGACATCAGTCACGCCCTCACCATAGCAGACCGGCTTTGGCTGATGAACCGCCAGTCGGGACTGGTCAGCGGAGTTACGGAGGATCTGATTCTTAACGGAACCATGGACCGGCTCTTTCCGTCACACCCGGAAATCAGTTTCGACAGCCGGCAAGGCAACTACACGGTTTGCCTCCGGGAACAGAAACCCATTTGGCTGGAAACGGCAGATGAAACCCTCTTCCACTGGAGCCGGAATGCCCTGTCACGAATGGGATTCCACGGTACAAAGGAACATAAGGAGCCCTTTCCTAAACTGACCGTAAGACAAGCGGACAATCTTCTGTTACAAACCAGGGAAGAGACTTTCCGCTTCACCTCATTTGAAGAATTGGGTCGCTTCCTGGCTTCATGGCCCCAAATCTGACATCCAACCTCCCGACTGCCAAGGTTGACCCTGCGGATAAAGACCAAACATCGTTTTATACCACAAACACATGCAACACGGGATAATGACAGGATACACAGTTTCCGCAGAATGACCGGACTGTCCATACAGAGTGACGGTTTCTTTCTTTTCCGGATATTCTGATGTTTCAGATGCCACGGCTGCAACAGTTGTCTCTGCTGTTGCAGTTTCTACGAGCTCTTCCCCACCCGTTGCTTTTCTTTTTTCCATCCAGCGGCCAAGTGCCCGACGGACAGCCTGTTTCAGTTTTTCCATTGTATACACATTTTGATTCTTATACAAAAATAACACATCTAAAAAGGCCTATGTGTCTCTATGGTCATCTTGTGTCACTTTTGGTTTTTCCAGGTTACTTACAGGTCTTTTTAAGGATTTGGTCCCTATGTTTTTCCTGAAAGCGTTTTTTTCAGGCCGGATAAAAACATTTCAAAACCCTGATTCCCCCCATTGCTGGCCGGAAATAAAAGCCACTCCCAAGAAAAGAATCCACACAAACCCCTTCACCTCTTCAATCCATAATATAACACAAAGACTATCAATATATTACAGATGAATACCAATGTCTCACCGACCTTTTTTATCCATAAACCTTACAAAAGTTAAATTTGTAAATAAAAACTACCAAACAGCATTTCCGGACTTCGGTATCTTTCCGGAAAAGTTCGGTTTACTTTCAAAAAAGTAAGCCTTACTTTTTAAAAAGTAAGCTTTACTTTTTTTGAAATGTCCTATTCTTTTTTTCGGTCATATTCAGCCTTTTTTCTCTGAAAAAGGATGGTGAAGGAGAAGGTGAAGGAGTCGTGAAGGACCTTGTCTCCCAAAACCCGCATAAACAAAGGGATGTGAAGGGGTGAAGGGGTTTTATGGAAAAATGTATGGAGGGAGAGAACCATGTACTTTCATCAATCCACCCAATAATCTGATTTTAACCAATGTAAAATAATATTCTTATAAAATTCAGTCATAGCGTTGACTGATATAATCAGATACGGCATCACGATAATAAGTAATACTTTCATCCGAATAACTTTCAGGTAACCGAAACATATCATCTGTAACGATCCTGCAACATGCCCCAAGAGCATATTTAGGCGATTATTATTTTTTTAAGCAAAAAAGTTTCATTTTATTTGCAAGTAAAAGGACTATTCCATATATTTGCAGCAACACATAGGATAAAATTTAAAATTATAAGTTCAAAATTCTAAAAACAAACATGTATACAAACAGAAATTCATATTGGTGGTGGTGCAACTCAGAACCGGTTTGGTCGTGAGATGCATGCCTTGTATACATGATTATCTACTTATAATTATTTAAAAAGGCTTGCCGTAATCACGGCAAGCCTTTTTTCGTATCCCTATCATTCACCCGATTGTTCAAACCCATCAAAATACATTCAACACGATGAAATCATACAAAGTCAACGAAGAAGGATTTTACGGAGAATTCGGCGGCGCATACGTCCCGGAAATTCTCTATCACACAGTGGAAACGCTCAAAGAAGCTTACCTGCCCATTATCGAGAGCGAGGATTTCAAGAAAGAGTATCATCAGCTTCTGAAAGATTATGTCGGACGGCCTTCACCACTCTACTTTGCCCGGCGCATGAGCGAAAAATACGGTTGCCGGCTATACCTGAAAAGAGAAGACCTGAACCATACCGGCGCACACAAAATCAACAATGCCCTGGGACAGATCCTGCTGGCACGCAAAATGGGTAAAACACGCATCATTGCCGAAACAGGTGCCGGACAACATGGGGTGGCTACGGCTACCGCCTGCGCACTGATGAACATGCCATGCCGGGTCTACATGGGTGCCACGGACGTCAAACGCCAGCACATCAATGTGGAACGGATGAAAATGCTGGGAGCAGAAGTCTTTCCGGTCGAAAGCGGTAACAAGACGCTGAAGGATGCCACCAATGAGGCCATCAGAGACTGGTGCTGCCACCCGCAGGACACTTTCTACATCATCGGTTCCACGGTCGGACCTCATCCTTATCCGGATCTGGTTGCACGACTTCAAAGTGTCATCAGCGAAGAAATCAAATGGCAACTGGCCGAACACGAAGGACGCGACTATCCGGACTACCTGATGGCCTGTGTAGGCGGAGGCTCCAATGCGGCCGGTACCATTTACCATTACATTGACGACGCCAGAGTACAGATTGTACTGGGTGAAGCTGGCGGACACGGCATCGAAAGCGGCGAAACGGCTGCTACCATCCACTGCGGCTCGCTCGGCATACTCCACGGCAGCCGGACGCTGGTAATGCAGGACGAAAACGGACAGGTGACAGAACCCTACTCTATCTCGGCCGGACTGGATTATCCGGGAATAGGTCCCATGCATGCCAACCTGGCACAGTGCAAACGGGCCACGGTCATGGCCATCAATGACGATGAAGCCCTGAAAGCCGCATTCGAGCTCACCCGTATGGAAGGCATCATCCCGGCTCTGGAATCCGCCCATGCCTTAGGCATGCTGCCTAAAATGAAATTCAACAAAGACGATGTGGTCGTACTGACCGTAAGCGGACGCGGAGACAAGGATATTGAAACTTATCTGGCACACATGCACGATGAGTATATCGGCCTCTGATGACCAAACGAAACACAAACACAACCATATACCAAACCTTCACACACAGTCATTATGAAAACATTTCATTACACTACAGCCTGCCGGCGTATTTTAGGCGACCTATACACTCCGGTCAGCACATACCTGAAAGTACGCGACCTGTATCCTCAAAGCGCACTGATGGAAAGTTCGGACTTCCACAGCCACGACAACAGTCGTTCGTTTATCGCCCTGAATCCCATCGCACGGGTCAGCTTCGACCATGGTACAGCCATCGCCAGATTCCCTGACGGCAGCAGCCAGACCGGAAAACTCGGGCAGACCTGTACGCCGGACGGATTCCTCACTGATTTTCTGCACACATTCCAGATTGAAGGCGAGCACAAACAGCACTGCGGTCTGTACGGCTATACTTCATTCAATGCCGTACGCTATTTCGAACCGATTGACATCAAGGACTGCACGCAGGAAAAGGATGATGCCCCCGACCTGCTGTACATTCTCTACAAATATGTCATGGTGTTCGACCACTTTGACAATTCGCTCACCCTCATCGAACTGATCGAACACGGTGAACCGGATTCGCTCGACGAACTGGAACGGGTAATCCGCAACCACAACTTCGCGACATACGACTTCCATCCCGTTGGCGAAACCACCAGCACGCTCACCGACGAAGAACATAAGGCCAATATCCGAAAAGGCATTGCCCACTGCCTTCGCGGAGATGTGTTCCAGATCGTACTTAGCCGCCGTTTTATCCAGCATTTTGAAGGTGATGACTTCAAACTCTACCGGGCACTCCGCCATATCAATCCCAGCCCTTATCTGTTTTATTTTGATTTTGGGGGTTTCCGCATTTTCGGTTCCTCACCCGAAACCCATTGCAGGATAGACGGACAAAAAGCTTATATCGACCCTATAGCCGGTACGACCAAACGGACGGGAAATACGGCACTGGATACACAAAATGCCGAATATCTGAAAAATGATCCGAAGGAGAATGCCGAACACGTCATGCTCGTGGATCTGGCCCGAAATGACCTCAGCCGGAACTGCCATGACGTACATGTGGAATTCTACAAGGAAATGCAGTATTACAGCCATGTCATCCATCTGGTCAGCAGAGTAAGCGGTACGCTCGACGACAGTGCATCCCCCATCAAGACCTTTATCGATACGTTCCCTGCCGGTACCCTTTCGGGTGCTCCAAAGGTGAAAGCCATGCAACTGATCAGCGCCCTCGAACCTCATAACAGAGGAGCCTACGGCGGCTGTATCGGTTATATCGGACTGGACGGCAGCCTGAACCAGGCCATCACCATCCGTACGTTCGTCAGCCGCCACAACGAACTGTGGTTCCAGGCCGGAGGCGGCATTGTAGCTCAAAGCAATGAAGAATACGAACTTCAGGAAGTCAACAATAAACTGGGTGCCCTGAGACGGGCCATCGAAATAGCGGAAAAACTCTGAAAACATTCAAGCCTTATGAAAATTGTCATCATAGATAACTACGATTCCTTTACATATAATCTCAGCCACCTGGTCAAGGAACTGGGAGCTGAGGTCACGGTACTCCGTAACGACCGTTTCAAACTCGAAGATCTGGAACCATTCGACAAGATCATTCTTTCACCGGGTCCGGGTATTCCGGAAGAAGCCGGACTGATGCCGGCTGTCATCAAATATTATGCCGAGCGCAAACCGATGCTGGGGGTATGCCTCGGACATCAGGCCATCGGCGAAACTTTCGGCGCACACCTTATCAATCTGAGCCATGTCTTCCATGGTGTACAGACGCCTTGCAAGATCCTGCAACACGACGATCTGTTCGAAGGATTACCAGCCATCATCCAGGTAGGCCGTTATCACTCATGGGGCATCTCTACCGAAGGTTTCCCCGACTGTCTGGAAATCACAGCCACCGACCTGAACGGCTGTATCATGGCCATCCGGCACCGTCACTTACCCGTTTTCGGTATCCAGTTCCATCCGGAATCCGTTCTGACGCCTGAGGGCAAAACCATTATCTCCAATTTCCTACAACAACACTAAACACACTCACATTATGAAACAGATTCTTTCACGTATCGTCCGCGGTGAAATTCTTAGCCGGCAGGAAACCTGCCAGATCATACACGACATTGTCGACCAGCGCTATAACGACGTACAGGTCAGTGCCCTGCTGACCGGACTGGTCATGAGAGGCATCAAGGTGGACGAACTTCTCGGTTTCCGAGACGGACTGATAGAAACCGGCTGCCCCATTGACCTCCAGCCTTATAAAGTTCTTGATATCGTCGGCACAGGCGGCGACCACAAAAACACCTTCAATATTTCCACCTGCTCCTGTTTTGTGGTTGCAGGTGCCGGCTACAAGGTGGCCAAACACGGCAACTATGCCGCAACCTCTACATCGGGAGCCAGCAACGTACTGGAAAGCCACGGAGTGATCCTGACCAATGACATTGCAACAATCAAACAAAACCTTGAAGAATGCAATTTCACCTATCTGCATGCTCCTCTGTTCGCCTACGGCATGAAATCCGTAGCACCAGTGCGTAAACTGCTCCAGATACCGACCTGTTTCAACCTGCTCGGGCCACTGGTCAATCCTTGCAGGCCGGACTACCAGCTCCTGGGAGTGGCCGATCTTAACCAGATGCGTCTATACAGCAGTGTTTATGAAAAGCTCGGCATCCGATACGGCATCATCAACAGCATTGACGGCTATGACGAGATCTCACTGACCGGTGAATTCAAAGTCAAGACAAACAGCATGGAAAAGATATTCAGCCCGTCGGACCTGGGTTTCACACGGGTTTCGCCGGACGACCTCTATGGCGGAACAACCGTAGAAGAAGCCCGACAGACCTTCGACCATGTGCTGCAAAACAAAGCCACTGAAGGCCAGAAACAAGTCGTTATGGCTAATGCAGCCTTTGCCATCAAGGTCATCGAACAGGACAAGCCTTTGGAGGAATGTCTCGCCATGGCCCGTGAATCGCTTGAGAGCGGCCGTGCTCTCTCCGTCTTCAACCGTTTCGTATCACTCAACAGTAAAGCCTTATGAAAGATATCCTGGAAGAAATCATCGCCAAAAAGAAAATTGAGATCGATGAACTGAAAAACATTTATCCGTTCCGCAAGCTCTATGCAGATACAGAAAAACTGATAGAGACTGAGCAGTCCCTGCGTATGCAGCAAGTCCCGGTTCACCCGGAACGCCAAACACCGACACAACGCTATTCCATGCGGAACAATCTGGCTGCCTCCGATTCGGGCATTATTGCCGAATTCAAACGGCGCTCTCCTTCGAAAGGTTGGATACATGCAGATGCCCAACCGGACATCGTGATACCGTCTTACGTACGAGGCGGCGCATCCGCCCTTTCCATACTGACGGAAAAAAACTATTTTGGCGGTCATATTGATTATATCCGCCAGGTCAGACCGATGGTGCATATCCCTATACTTCGAAAAGACTTTATCATCGACGAGTACCAGGTCTTCGAAGCCCGTCTGATCGGAGCTGATGCCATTCTGCTTATTGCAGCCGGACTGGACAAGCAGACCTGCATGAATCTGATCACACTGGCCCACGAACTGGAACTGGAAGTACTGCTCGAAATCCATTCTGAGGCTGAACTGGACTATCTCTGCGGCGAACCTGACATGGTCGGCGTCAATAATCGCCATTTAGGAACGTTCCATACGGACGTGGCATGTTCATTCGCACTGGCAGACAAACTGCCGGAAAACGTACTTAAAGTGTCTGAGAGCGGCATATCCTCACCCGATACCGTCCGTCGTCTCCGGCAGGCCGGCTTCAGGGGATTCCTGATCGGCGAATCATTCATGCGGCAACCGGAACCTGGCGAGGCCCTGGCCGACTTTATCAGGGAGATTAAAATATGAAAAACGCAGCCATCAAAATATGCGGCATGCGCGAAGGGGACAACATCAGGCAGGTTGAAGCTCTTCATCCAGACCTGATCGGCATGATCTGCTGGAACAAATCACCACGATATGCGTGCCATACACCTGACTATCTGCCACAATCCTGCCGGCGAACCGGTGTGTTTGTCAATCCGTCCCTTGAGGATATCTTTCGTGAAACAGAACGCCTCGGACTGGATACCATCCAGCTTCATGGAACAGAAACTCCGGCATTCTGTCATGAAGTCAAAATCGACCTGCAGAATATCTGCCCCAATATTAAACTGATCAAGGCATTCCCGATTGGAACTGAAATGACAATGCCGTCTACAAGCGAATACGAAACCGTTTGCGACTATTTTCTGTTTGACACCTCATGCCCCGGAAAAGGTGGTAGCGGACGCAGCTTCAACTGGTCCGTTCTGTCTGACTACCATGGACACACACCCTTCTGGCTAAGTGGCGGCATCGGTCCGGAAATGATCACGGAACTTGCTGCATTCTCACATCCGTCATGTGTCGGCATAGACGTGAATTCGCGCTTCGAAAGCGAACCCGGCATCAAAAACATCCAATTGCTTCATGCCTTCATTTCCACGCTCAGGAAAAAGGGTATCCTGCATTCATCATTCACAGATCAAGTACAATAAAAAAACAAAAAGCCATGAATAGAATCAACCAATTATTCCAAGAGAAATCACACCATATCCTGTCACTCTATTTTTGTGCAGGACATCCCTCACTCCACAGTACGGCCGACATCATAGGTACGTTAGCGTCCAGAGGCATTGACATGATCGAAATAGGCATCCCCTTCAGCGATCCGATGGCCGACGGCCCGGTCATTCAGGATGCGGCCACCAAGGCTTTGAAAAACGGCATGAACCTGCGCCTGCTTTTCAGTCAGCTTAAAGACATCCGCCGCGATGTGCAGATCCCGCTGATCCTCATGGGATACCTTAACCCGGTCATCCGGTTCGGATTTGAGGAATTCTGCCGTGAATGCCAGGCTTGCGACATAGATGGCATGATCTTTCCGGACCTGCCGTTCAAGGACTACCTGAATGATTTCAAACCTATTGCCGACAAGTATGACCTGCGCATCATCATGCTGATCACACCTGAAACATCAGACGAACGCATCCGTTTCATTGATGATCACACCGATGGATTTATCTATATGGTCTCTTCAGCAGCAGTCACCGGAGCCCAGAAATCATTCGACGAACGCAAGCAGGCATACTTCAGCCATGTGCAGTCACTCAACCTTACTCATCCCAGAATGATTGGATTTGGCATCAGCAACAAACAGACGCTGGAATCGGCCTACAATAATGCCTCAGGTGCCATCATAGGCAGCCGTTTCGTACAATACCTGGACGAATACAAATCAGCTGATCTGGCATTGGACAGATTAATGGAAGCCCTGAAACAGTAAAAAGACCCGATGTTACAAAAAAGCCTGCTGCCGGAAAATCCAGCAGCAGGCTTTTTTATACCTTTATCAATAAACCGATATTTACATATTAGGACCGATCTTGTTCTTCCAGCTCATATACCAGTTGTTCATATTCAACAGGTAAGAGTACATTGAAGGATCCTGAGTACCGTCAGTAGAATTACGACGGCTGATCGGATCTGCCAACCATTCGGCACCATGACGGAAACCAAAACGCATCAAGTCATAATAACGCTTACCCTCGAAACAGCTTTCAAGAGCCATTTCATTAAGGATCAGACTGTCGACACGGAGTTTCTCACCCTCAATACCTTGCTCTGACCATCTGCGTTTGATAACTTTATTAAGAGAATCCTTGTTTACCGCACCCTGGTTTTCAGGTTTTGACATTTCCTCGTTATAGATACTCCAATAAATCGTAGAGTCAGCCGGATATCTGTAAGCCGGATTCATCTCCGTATAACCGCTACCACGTGAATGAATACCCATGTTATTGGGGCTTGATGAACCATAACCATCACGTGCCACAAAGTCACGAACAATGATATTATCCTTATTGAAGAGATTTTCAAAACGAATACTGTCACTCTCAGAGTAATAAGAAGCAATGCTGTCACGCAAGATAGATCCGCTCAAACCGGTAGCCAGGATAGCATAGGCAAAGCGAGGATATCCGGCATTGTTCATGGCTTCTGCCAAACGCAAATACATGTCTGTCTTGCGGTATACCCAGATATGACGCTGGTTCACTTTCTGAATCTGCTGATAATTGAAATCTTCTAAAGTACCACCGAACATATAATTGCTTCCGTTGTCCCAATTGGCATACAAGCGCAAGTCACCGTTATACAAAGCATTATCCTCAAATACCGGAGCAATTTCATACTTTTGTTCAGTTAAATCATAAGTACAGAATTTTTGCGCCTGACTGATGGCCTGCATGTGTTGTGACGGATAAATCACATATTCTGACATGGTAGTCATATCTGAATTGTATAAGCCCTTCACTTCGCTGTAATAACCGGCACTTGAAGCTGAGTCCATAGGAATCATGGTAACCAGATCACCGGGAGAATAAGTATTCACAGCCGAACTGAACATGCCATTATATGTTGATCTAATAGCAGGTTCTGAAGAACCATCCATAATTTGAAGGTACATATCATAAGACAAACTTGTCTTATAAACCTCTTTCTTTGAACCGTCACCAATAGTCCGCTCATCGATAATCCAACTGTAATAGCATTCTGCGGCATTCCAATAATCCTGCTGTGACTGTGTTTTTGAAGCTCTCCACAAGTAAAGGTCTCCCAAGACAGCTTCTACAGGGAAATAACAGTTAGCCATATAAACAGAACCGATAGTCTTCAATGACGGGAAGTTGATACCGCGCTCAGGCAACAAGTCATTGATAAAGTAATCACAGATCTGCTGAAGATCACGACGCTCAGTCACTTTATCCACATCTGATTCCTTCAGAATAGGCTCGGTATAGAAAGGCACCTTACCATAGTTGAGAGCCAATTGCAGATAAGTCCAGGCACGGATGGCCTTTACCTGTGCATATTCCTTTTCAAAAATCAGATTATTACGGTTATCGCGTAAAGCCGTATCGGCATAAGCCAGATAATAGTTACAGTTGTTGATCACATTATAATAATCACGCGGATTATTGTATTTGTTGTCATCAGAAATCTTGCAGTTGGCCAATTCATGCAGGTCGGCATGGGCAGCTGTACGCAAGGTCACCAAGTCACCGCGAACTTCACCCAACAAGTTGGTACGGTCTCCGATGGCCTGAAGTCTGTAAATGATACCTAGCAAAGAGTTGGCCGTATCTGCCGGAGTATTCAGATGATCCTCGTCTGAGTAGATGACATAATCCGAATCCATGTTCAGCATGTCTTCGCAGGAACAAACCGTTCCTGCGCAGGCACCTACCAGCATTGCTTGTAAAATATAAGATTTGAATTTCATATTGCTCAAAATTAAAGGTTGATTTTAATACCTACCATAAAGTTACGGCTGTTTGCCAACAAGCCACGGTCAATACCCTGCTCGAGCACACCGTTACCGAGAGAGAATTCAGGATCTGCTCCAAGATACTTGGTCAACGTAAAGAGGTTGTTGGCCTGTGCCCAGAATGTCAATCCATGAATATAGGTATTGTTAATCGGTAAATTATAACTCAAAGTCACAGTCTTGAGACGAAGATAACTGCCATCCTCAATCCAACGGTCGCTGAAACGGGCATTGCCGTGAGGATCATCCCAAGTTACTTTCGGCATGTCGGTCACCTGTCCTTCATACTGCCAACGGTTACCCATCGCTGTAGTCTGGTTGAAGAAACGACTTCCGCTTTCAAGTTGTGAACGGACGTAATTATAGACGTCATTACCCAAACTGTAATTGAAGTTCACATCCAGACGCAAACGCTTGTAGCTCAAAGAAGTGAAGATATTACCATAGATATCCGGATTCGGATCACCGATAACCTGCATATCTTTCTCATTGATCTCCTTATTGCCATCTACATCCACGAACTTCACGTCACCGGCTTCGAACGGAATACGGTCGATACCGTTTTCTGCCAGGATATACAATCCGTCAGCTGCAGCTTCCTCTGAAGTAGCATAAACACTGGTACCTGAATTGGTTGTAGCCGTCTTGTAACCATAGAACAAATTAACCGGCTGGCCGATCTGTGAACGAATGATTCCACCGTATATTTCGGTATCCATATATTCCTTACCGTCAGGCAGTGCTGTCAGCTTGTTCTTGTAATGACCAACACTGGCGCCTAATTCCCAGTTCCAGTTCTTGGTTGCAATAATATGACCATTTACACTGACATCAAATCCCTTATTTTCCAAAGAACCACCATTGCTCCAGTTGCTTTCAAGACCGGTTATGAAATCAAGTTCCTTCAAAGTCAAGAGATTATCCGTCCAACTCTTAAAGACATTTAATTTCACATTCAAACGGTTCTTCAAGAGATTCATGTCAAGTCCGAAGTTATAACGCTTGGTTGTCTCCCACTGCAACTCCGTGTTTCCGATATTACCCAAGGTAAGACCATTAGAGTAATCCAGGAACAAAACACTCTCAAAATATGAACGTGACGCATCAAACTCAATACCGTCATTACCGCTCATGCTATAACCGGTTACCAGTTTCAAGTAGTCAATACCCGGCACATTGAACCAATCTTCGTTGGTTACAACCCAACCGGCCTGCAAGCTTGGGAATACACCCCAAGGTACTCCGCACGCCTTGAATCCGCTCTTGACATCCTGACCGAAACGAGAAGAACTTTCAACGGCCAGATCACCCTGCAAGAAATACTTCTGAGCGTAATTGTATCTTACCTGTCCATACCAAGTCAAAGACACCCAATTATTGTCCGCACCAGCTGAAGTCTTGTATGAAGTATTGTTGATAAACGGAGTCTTATCGTTACCGGTATTATATCCCAACTGTGTATTGACACTATATGCATCGTTCATATAGCGGAAACCACCCATGACGTCAACACGATGTCCGTTATAAAGATTACCCCAATTGATCTTGGTATCACTGGTAACGGAGTTCTGTGAAGAATACAAAGACCGGATCTCATTTTCCATGTATTCACCGATGGAAGCCACGTAATAATCAGGCACACCATTCATCGGCACATAATACTTGTCATTTGTATTGGTCAAAGAATAGCTGAACAATGAGCTTACGGACAAATTGTCGTTAACAATCCATTTCGGTGTAACAGCAATATTGACGAAACTGTTCTCAAAGTAATTCTTGTTCTGAGCTGTTCCATATTCATTAATCGCTGCCGGGTTTGCCAGTTTATAGTTCACATTGCTGATGTGAGCCAATGCTTCATCCAGATAATCTTCATCAGTAATATCATAACGCTGGTCAGAAATCTGTCCACCGGCATAAGTATACGGACTCAGGAAAGGACTCTTCACCAAACCCAGGAAATTCACAGATGTAACCGTTCCGTTATCGTATGAAGACGGGGCACCCTGATCCTTCAGATTACGGGTTGTATTGCTGAACGAAGCATCAAAACGGATCAGGAACTTCTTGGTCAATTCAATATCGGTATTGAAACGGATGTTCAAACGGTTCACATTGTTCTCTTCCAATGTACTCTGTGCACTGTTATAACCCAAAGACAAGTTGTAGCTGGCTACTTCACCACCTCCCTGTACGCTGATACCATAGTTCTGTGAGAAAGCCTCACGATAGATCATGTCATTCCAGTCCGTATTGTTATTATACTTATTGTAGTAATAATATGTAGGATCCGGATTAAGGAATTTGAAATCTGTCACAGATGTACCGGTAGTCTTAAGCAAGTCTGAAGTATAAGACTTGTACTGTGAACCATCAAACATGGAATAAGACTTCGGAATCAATGTGATACCGGCAGAAACCGTAGCATCAATCTTGGTTGCCAAACTCTTGTTACGCTTGGTCTGGATCAGGATCACACCATTGGCTCCCTTGGCACCATAAAGAGCTGTTCCGTTCTTCATGACCTCTACCTTCTCAATATCGTTCACATTGATTGCAGTCAACATGTCATTGTAGAAACCGTCATGTATCATCGTACGCTCATACTGCTGGTCAATAATCACACCATCGATAACAACCAACGGCTGCGCATTACTGTTCAATGAATTGATACCGTCAATGCTCAGATAGCTTCCGATACCCGGTGTTCCACCTCTGGAAACGGTACGTACAGCAGCACCCAACTGGTCGCCAATCTCAGACGTCACGTTCAAGGCTGAACTGAACTCGAAATTGGTAGCTACGGCATTGTTCATGATATTAATATCATTCTCATACTTGCCCTTGGTTACGGATGCATACATGGTTGCTTCAGGCAATACACCAGACTTATTAAGACCTACACGAATCATGTTGTGATCAGGTGCAGTAATCTGCAAAGCTGTAGCATATTCAGGCACATCGAGACGGAATGTACCATCCTCTTCAGTCAGCGCACTGTAGCCGGAATAACCGCTGACACTGACCAATGCACCGGCCAAAGGAGTCTTGGTCACAGCACTATAAACACGACCAGACACCGGACGCGTCTTTACATTCTGGGCTGGTTTGTGGGCTCTGGCCACCGCAACAGAATCACCGGCCTCTTCCTGAGCCTGCGCGCCTAATGCACCTGCCATCAATAATGCCAAACAATAGAATTTATATTTTTTCATTGTAATCTATACTATAATATTCGACAATCAATTATCCTCATCATTGTTGACCGGAGCTGTACGCGGCTCAAATATAATGCAGTCAATCAGCAGATTATTTGAAATCGTACCGCTGCTGATCTCAGTTCTTTCAGCTGCAGACTCGATGTAAAGCTTAACACGCGGTGTATCATCACCCAAATTGCTGATCGGGAAAGTGAAACCTTCTGGCTGCGTAAATGTCAACGTATCCATACGGGTTGCACAAATTTCCTTAGTCTGCAACTGCTGAGTCTTGAATGAGGTAGCTGTACTTGAGTTATAGTACTGCAAATAAGCAGTTACACGACGCGGCATGGTATCCTTTGACAAAGTATCCATTGCCAGCGGAGTAGCAAACACAATCTTTATATCATACGCACAATTAGAATAAATACTTGGGATTTCAAATGTCACTGCAGGTTTCTGCTGACGATAACCACGCTTATCCTGTACTGACAAATAAGCACCGCCTGATACCTTATATTTGGATCCATAAGCATAAATCGTACCACCAATCATGTTTTCAGCAGCTTCATTCGGTGATCCCAATGTGTAGCGTCCAGGATTTTCAGCCTGAACTATACTGGTGTGTAAGAATGATTCTTCAGGAAGAATCCGCCAGTCATTGGACTTGTAAACCCTACCGTTACTAGCCTCAAATGGTTGTTCCAGTCCGGCAAAGATACCATCACCTGAGAACGGCTTCATGAATACATTCTGCTTATCGTAAGAATAGCGACTGTAATTGACGGAACAGATTGAATCCTGTACCTGAGCTTCTGTCTTATTGCGCATGTTAAAGAAAGCGTCATAGATCAGCCCGATACGTGCTTGTTCATGCTGCAAGGAGTCACGCGCAACAATATCCTTGTGGAACACGAAATACTGTTCATACTGCGGTATCTTTTCACGCCATACCTTATTGGTCGGCATCAAAGCCCAATATACACTGTCCTCTCTGTCGATATGAGCCTGGAAACTGGTGAAAATCATATTATAAAGATAAGTCACAGAGTCCAGATAAACGATCTGTCCGTCAACGACTCCACCAGGTACACTGGAATTGGCATCGAAAATATAAGTATTATAGGATGCAATAAAATTGGCTACACTGTCGAGAGCATTGTCCCCCCCAATGGTATCAGCCTGAATTCTTTCCCATACATTCGGGAAGAATTCCTCCTTGCCATTCAACTTATAAAGATAACCATTGCGGGCAGGTTTACCGGCATTGGCCAAAATTTCCACATTGTTATTGAATGAACTTTTTGTCAGAGTCATACGCTTGCCGTTCATCATCTCCACAGTGTCAGCAGAAGTGCTGTGCAACTGGTAGTTATACATCGCCACGTGGTTCTTGATAAACTGCTTGACAACAGAATTCTCTTCTTCCTTCTTTCCCTGACTCTTCTCCAAACGGTACTGATTGATATAGGCATCAGCCTCTGCATCAGTAATCTTCGGTGCCCAAACGGTATATGTCTGCTGCGCACTCAAGAGAGTGTCATAATTGCAGGCATCAAGAACCCGTGCAAACGGCGCTAATTCGCTGTCTTGCTGTATGGTTTCCCAAAGCGACTGGCTTGGCACACTACCATAATTGATATCATAGTGCTCATCCCAGGTATCCGTACATGAGATACAGGCTGTGGTGGCAGCCAAAGCCACCACACCTGCATGCAAGTAATATTTAATTTTTGTCTTCATTGCTTTTCACTAATTGGATTATTAATTAGAATCTTCACCGAATCCACCTACACCACAAATACTGTTAGGTACAAGCTCAATATAGTCCATCATGAAACATGAAGATGAACCAGAACTGTATACAGAACGTACACCGATAGTATGGTATTCGTTAGGTGAAATATGCACCTTACAGATGATACGACGATATGTGCTGGTCAGATCACTGTGGGTATCACACTTACCTGGCACAAAGCGTCCCGGCTCTTTCTGATTAGGTCCTTCACCACCATGGTAAGAGAAGATAGCACCACCTCCACGATAACAACCGTTATTCTTCATGGTCTGGTTGTTTTCCGACAACTCATCGGCATTAGTCGGTGCCGGATAAATACCGCCTACTGAAGCATCATCGGCATAAGTACGCATATCAATAGGAATTCCCTGAGGAGCACCGTCAAAGTAAATCTGTGCTATACCACGTGTATCCCAACCATAAGCAGCACCCAAACGGATTTCATATGTACCTTCTGGTACAGAAGGAATGCGGAACTCTACGTTATAACTAGAACCGAAGAGGTTGACTTCATCACCACCCATATTCCAGAATGTATTGTGCGGACGCATCACAAAGAACAGACCGTTATCATTGATGGAGAGGTTCTTGGCATATTCATTTGGAATATAATAATTGGTACCATGACGGAAATCAGGATCAGTATCCCAGTTGTTCTGCGGGTACCATGGTTCACCATTCAGACGGATGTTGTTTGTAGTCAACTCCGGGAACAACGAAATGACATCAATACGCATTCTGGTATTCATTACTGTTCCGGTCATATCCTCATCGTAAGCCACTACATTATCCAAATAATAGAACGCACAGTTCTGAGAGAAGTGATTAGCCGGCTGAGTAACCAAAGCACCTGGTATACGATTACGGATCTCACCACCGTCACTGGATACTTCCTGAGAAGCATGGTTCACATAGAAGGCACCACCCTTCGAAGTTGAAGGAGGATCTGAATAAACAGCCTCAAGCTTGATTGTTGAATAAGGCAACATGGTGTTGATCCACTCACATGGGTTGGCTTTTGCCGTATTGATACCCCAACGGTTGACAAACTTGTCTGTACCGGAGAAGAAACGATCCAACATGTGGTATGCCATAAACATAAACAACGGATTATTCTTATTCTTGAAATCCTCTTCTGTCATTTCATCGTAAGACTTCCAAGTAGTAGGATCTACACCCAAGTTTCTGGCTGTCGGTTCATACTTCTTGACTGCCAACTCATAAAGTGCTTTCAAACAGTCATCCATATTGTCAAGAGAAAGATTGCTGTGTCCTGTCTGACTCTTCAATATCGGCAACAGCTTACTGTCAGGTACTACAAACACAGTGAATCCGACACGGCGGTAATCCGGACGCTTAGCCAGATATTTATTTCCGTCACCACCTGAACTCAAAATCTGTGGCCAGGTATCAGGATAATTACCCTTGATTGCCTCCCATTCCATGTCAATATAAGGAACTTCAAGAGAATCAAGCAAACCTACTTTCTCAAAGGCAGCATAATAGATTTGGAATTCAGCTTTATTCTGCTCAAGCAAGGTAGCACCATTATCAGTATTCGGATAAATAATATGATCTACCGGATGGATAATACCATTCTCAACTGAGTCATTTTTCAGACTGTTGATGATACATGATACACTATTGATAATACTGATGGCCAAATTATTTTCATCCAGACTGTCTGAAGCCACAATGTTCAACGGCAAATCCAACAAGTTGGAATAGGTAGTAGAATTACCAAAATCAGCAGTTGAATAAACATACTTCATCAGGTGAGAATAAGCCAGTGTATCACAATAATCTTCCGGAATATCCTCTACAGTCTGATAGCCTTGCTCCTTCAAATAAGCTTCTACCGCTTCATTTGTAGGAGGAAACATGGTGTACTCACCACGTGCAGAAAGCAAGTCCATTACGTTTGCCCGCTCAACGATACGGGCAAACATGCTGAACCTCTCATTATTTTTCAGATAGTCGCTCATCATCTCACCTGTGAAAGTATAGTAACTATCAGCAGGCACGTCATCAGAGCAACTTGTAAACAGGTTCATCTGTAATGCAGACAAAGCTACAATACAAGCTGATATTAAAAATTGACTTAATCTTCTCATGGTTTAACTTATTTAGTTGTTTCGTAAGATGAATCCTCACCATCTCCATAAGCCGGATTCTGGTGCAAATTCGGATTAACACGCAACTCATCATAGTTGTACGGCATGTAAATAGCATCCATACTGGTCAGTTTAGAAGTGGCTGCTGATGCATTATCCACGAACTTCTGTGATACCATATCTCTCAGTTTCTGAGTATTACCTTCACGACGTGAATAACGTACCAAATCAAACCAACGTTTGCCTTCAAACAGGAACTCTCTACGACGTTCATCCAAAACCAGATCAATCATAGCACTTTTTGAGTTGTAATCACCTTCAACCAATGATGAAGCACCTACAGTAAGATTTGAGCGGTCGTTGACAGCCTTAACCAAATTGAATGCTTCCTTCAAACGTGCCTTATCTTCTTCGGTCATTTCACTCTCCAAATTGTCTGATGAAATCATATTGGCCAAAGCTTCAGCCTTCATCAACATCACATCGCTGGTACGATAGAAAATCCAGTTAGCTCCGTTCTTTGATGTTCTACCATAGATGGAATAAACATTATCCATATTAGTAAGTGAAATCGTCGGGATGTTGGTATAAACATACTTGGCTATAGTACCTGAAGTGGCATTGTTTACGTCATCTGCCCAAATAGACTCATACAAGCGACAGTCACTGGTCTTTACGTTAGTGGAACTAGTCGGCAAGAAGATAGATGCCGTGGTGAACTCTGTAACCAATACCTGAGACGGTGCAATGGTTCCTGCCTGAACTTTGTCCTTATATCTATAGAAGAACGTAGGTACCAGGTTATTGGATTTATAACCATCATCTTCATCAGTAAAATCGAGTTCAAAAATGCTTTCCAAACTACCACCATCACCAAATATCTTCTGATAAGCCAAGGAGGTGTTTCCATTACGATCCACATCCGGAATCAAAGGATAGTCATAGTAATAACCGTTATCCTCAAACTCTTCCAACTTATCATCGATAACCATCTGGCAATAACGCTCACAGTTGGAATAATCCTGAATCCAAAGATACATGTCAGCCAACAAAGCATGAATGGCATTCTGAGTTATACGTCCATAATTACAATCTTCGTCAGCATAAACCTTGATGGCATTGTTCTGCACGCTCTCCAAATCAGCAATCAGGCTTCTGATAATCTGATCACCGTTTGTTGCCGGCAGATCCATATCCTGTTCGTCGCTAGTGATCGCATGCGTATAATATGGTACATCTCTAAAGGTACGAACCAAATAGAAATAACACAACGCACGCAATGCAGAAACTTCAGCGATTGTAGCATTCAAATCACTCTGAGTAAAACTCGGGTCTGCTTCAGCTACTTGCGGAGCACGTTCTATAACCAGGTTACAACGATTAATGACTGAATAGAATGAAGCCCAATCAGTATAAGCGTTAGTAGAAAGAATGTTCTCACGCAACAAATTATATTCTGAAGAGGTCGTACCCAATTCATTACCTACATAGACATTGTCGGAACGCATTTCTCCCCATGCAAAAAGACGGAACATGAAATCGTCATCCTGCATACGCGTGTAGCAACCAGTGACAATCTGGTCTACATCGTTCTTCTCATTCCAATAGTTGTCCTCCACCACCAATGTCAATGGTGTAATATCCAGGAAGTCTGCACAGGACGTCATCGTAAAACCTGCAAGCGCCAGGATTGCGGACTTAAACTTTATATTTTTCATATTTTCTTAATATTAGCAGATTAGAAACCAACTGTAATACCGAAGGTATAAGATTTCGCACGCGGTGTCTGCGCATTATCTGTAGTCACACCATATCCGCCGTAACCCAACTCAGGATCCACACCTGAATACTTGGTCAGACAGAAGAGGTTATTGGCACTTGCATAGAAACGCAACTCATTCAAACCGATCTTCTTCACCATATTCTGCGGGAAGCTATAAGAAAGCTGGAGGTAGTTCAGACGCAAGAATGTACCATCTTCTACGAAACGGTCACTAATCATTGTATTATAGTTGGCAATACCCTGGTTACCAATCAACGCACGTGGAATAGAAGTTACATCACCTTCCTTACGCCAGCGGTAGTTAACGGCCTGGCTCTGGTTGTTATTTGATGTCATACTTTCCATATTCAAACGAGCCATATTCACTACGTCATAATCAATACGGTAGTTAAACTGTGCATTCAAAGACCAACGTCCATAATTGAACTTGAATCCGAAACCACCAGTCAACTTAGGCAAAGAGTTACCAAGGTAAACGATATCAAGCTGGTTGATATTACCGTCGTGGTTAACATCTTCATAAATGGCATCACCACCTTTGAAATTGTACTCACTACCCTCACCATAGTTAAACTTCATCTGCAAGGGATCACCGTTCTGATCACGGATGATCTCACCATTAGCATTGTAAACAATAGGTGCAGTCTTACCTTCAGCAAGAGCCTTCTCGTAATTGTCGTAATTGTAACTGTAAACACCCTTATAACGGAAACCGTAAATGGCACCGAATGGATTGTCAATCTGTACACGCTGTAACAACTTCGCATTTTCAGGAACCCAGTCATTATTCAAGGTCTCGAGTACGGTCGGATCCATCTTGGTAATCACGTTACGGTTGTTGGCGAACGTAATGTTCATATCCATTGAGAACTTACCTTTCTCGATAAACTTGTTACCCAGGATATTGAACTCCCAACCTTTGTTGTTCATGTCACCCGCATTCATATAAGGTAAGGTACTGAAACCGGAAATACTTGGTATTCTCACATTACCCATCAACATATCCTTTGTTGTCTGAGTATAGAGGTTAACATCCATGGTAATCTTATTATTGAAGAATCCCAAGTCGAAACCAACGTTCCAAGTATACTTGCTTTCCCAACGCAATGTTGTCAACTTCAAGTTATTAGGTTTCATCGCAGATGATCCCAGATAAACATTATCAGTACCATACTGGTTGACATACAAATAGTCGGCTGTCGGCTGGTTACCTACAAGTCCCCATCCCGGACGGATTGACAACATTGACAACCATTTACGAGTACCTTCCATCCATGGCTCATCAATAATGTTCCAACGTCCAGACACTGCAGGGAAGACACCCCAACGTTTGCTCGGTCCAAATTTGGTTGTACCGTCCATACGGAGAGAAACATCCACCATATATTTTGACTTATAAGCATAGTGAGTTGAGAATGTATAATACATACTTCTCCACTGTCCGAAACCACTGCTCATACCAGGATTGATATTACCAGCGCTTGGTGCTTCAATACCGTTTGGCAGACCTGCCACATTAGTAGACTGATCACTAGAAGTACCGGAAACCAACTGGAAACGTCCCATCGCCATCAATGAATGATCTTCATTATTAAAATGAGGTACGAAGGTCAATGTATGTGTTGTAGTAAAAGCCAAACTCTTGTTACTTGCCGTACTTGCTTTACTTACATCAGCATTCCACTCTTTGGTTGACAATTCACGTGGATAATAAGTGTCCGTATAGGCATTCCATACGTTCATTACAACACGGCCGTTATATGTCAAACGGTGCTGCGTGTCATCAACGCCCAACAAATCATACTGCAATTCCAGTTTAGGATCAATAGCGTAAGTCTTATATCTGTTAACTGCATATTCAGCACTGGCCAACGGATTGACAAGACCTCTCTGGTCATTCAATACGTTTTTATCATCAGACTGAAGCATCTGATAATAACGACCTGTTGAATTACCATTAGCATCTTCCTCATATATAGCCAAGTTAGGCATTTTCTTATAAGCAATATTCAACAAGTCATCAGAGTTTCTCTGGTTGTCAGTGTAAGTCAAAGAGAAGTCACTGATAATCTTGATACGGTCACTCACGTAGTAGTCCAAAGCCACGCGGGTAGAAAAACGATCCAACTGCTGCTCGATAATAGAACCTGTTTCACGGTCATAACCTCCGGAAATACGGAAGACTGCCTTATCATCACCACCAGTTACTGAAATGTAATGATTCTGACGAAGACCAACTTGTTTAACTTCCTTTACCCAATCAGTATTATTGTTGAACATCTGCCATTCAGAGAAACCACCTGTCGGACCAAGATAACTGATTTCAGGAATATTGGCAGCAGCATCATTCTGCTGGGGATTAAAATAAGATTCCTTCAACAACATAGTATACTGATCTCCAGTCAAAAGGTCAACACCATCAGGCTGATAAGTAGCTGTCAATCGACAAGAATAGGTCAAACGCGGTTTTCCACGATGTCCACGTTTTGTTGTGATTTCAATTACACCGTTAGCACCTTGTGAACCCCAGATAGCAGTTGCAGCAGCATCCTTCAACACTGAAATTTTCTGAATATCTTCAGGGTTAACATTCAACAGCTGTGCGAATTTTTCATCATTGGCAGTATTAACATCAAAGTCCGTCTGATCCACATTCCATACGTCACCGTTCACAACGATCAACGGTTCTGTACTACATACGGTAGAAATGGTGGAAGCACCACGAAGACGCATACTTGTACCAGAACCCAAGTTACCTGAGTTGGCCACAATATCCAAACCGGAAATACGTCCCTGCAAAGCTTCATCTACTGAAGTCAAACCCAAACCTTCGAATTCCTTGGCATCAATAGTCTGCGCAGCAATAGAAACCTCTCGTTCCGGAATAGCCAAACCGGAAGTTTCCATAATCTTCTTGGCTGTTACAGTCACATTCTTGATTGCTACCACATTTTCTTCCAACATAATCTTATATACTCTCTTGTTAATTGGAAGAACCTGTGTTTTCAAACCCACAAAGCTGATTTTCAACTTATTCTTCGGGTTCTTTATTTTTAGGGTAAAGTTACCGTTCATATCTGTCACAGTAGCTGAGATATTACGGTTTGATCCGTCCTGCTCAACAACTGCCGCACCCATCACCGGTCCGAACGAATCGGATACAGTACCACTGATACTGGTGATACCCTGTGCACTCACTGCCGACGCTATGGCCAGACAGCAAATTAAAATAAAATATTTTAAATTCTTCATTTTATTTAATCTTTAAGGTTAATTCCCCTGAGATTCGTAATATTTTTTCGCCAAATCTCCATAGAGCAACGGTTTATCAATAGGATGCACCACTGCAAATGAAGAATTATAAATAGTATTGGCATACTCAATAGTGGTTACAGAAGCTCCGGAATTACTACGGAAATGATATTCACGTGCCAAATAGTTGGTTGAGCTGGTCACCGTACTAGCAGTAGATGTATGTTGCTCACCCTTACTATCTGTGATCACCTGCGGATTACCGTTCAAATCATTAGGACGAACAGTCATCACACCATTCTTGTTTGACACATAAACAGAAGTAAAACGGCCACCGTCACGCAGTGTAGTTTCATAACTAACTTCTTCATTATCACCACCTAAATATACGGCATTATTCTGAATATGATAACGGATAAAGTCATCCAGAACACTCTGCATAGAATCAAGCTTAGCCTCAATCTCGTCTTCCAAAAGACCTTCTTCTCTCCACTGCTCTTCCAGAATGTCAAATGTACGCCAGTCAGGTATCACATTCCTAGAGTACAAGTTTCTGATTTCACTTGATTTTGGCACGTATACCGTATAATTATAGTTGTTCATTACATTGATAGTCGTATCATTGGATATAGACTTAACCGTTGACTGGCCACCAGTTGAAGTAGTTACATCATAGTAAAGAGACAACAAGTTACTGTGCTTCAAAATCTCATAAAATTCTGAGAAACTTTCTGAATCCTTCTGACTCATTTCTCTAAGAATTGTCGGTACAGATTTAGAAGCCGGCATCAATGGCTGAGCCTGTACATTACCAGACTGTTTACTGATAATATAAGATATACCATTACCACCCTGATTTCCGGTTGTCATATCATAAGATCCCTGCATGCCGTTTTCACTTCTCAAAGACAAAGTATTACCTTGCTCTATCTGGAACGGAGCAGCAATCTGTGTATGATCGCCATTCAAACGGAATTCGATAGGACTACCACCTTTGGTAGCATAATAGCGCGGAGTCGGATCTGAACCAGCCACATAACCAATCACAATTGAGTTATTAAGGATATCATTCAAACGGTTCTTAATATAAGCACTTTCTGTTATTCCAGACCAAGTCTTGATTTCATCACCCTTCGTTCCATCCGCATTCATATACCAGCGACGACATTTTACAGTCGGACCCTTAACCGTTGCATCATAATCCACATAATAGAACTGTGAAATAGTCGGTCTGTTCTTATGATAATCAACCGGGTCTACATAATAAGACAAAGCCGTATCAGTAGGAATTACAAAAGTATACTTTGAATCCATTGAATTCAAATAAGCATCATATTCCAACTGATTGATAGCCCATCTCATCACCTTCATATTGTCTTCCAATGCTGTCGGGAAAGATACAGACTGATAATCAGGTGCTGAGTAAACTACATTAGCCTTATAGATCATACCATTGTTACACATCAAGCATGAATCAATATCAGAAACTTTCATATTCATGCTCTGCTGAGCTGTATTAACAACGGTTGAGAATTTGCTGGGAACTGTAGAAACCAAAGATTCCTTCATCAAGTTCTGCAACAACATCACAATAATATGATCAGGTACATTTTCCCAAGTACCGAAGTTATCCAAAAGGATCTGACCTGCACCACTCTGACCATATTCCTCAATAGCCTTATCAGTAGGTACAATCATCACAGCCATATCTTCAGCCATAGTCTTATTGATACCTGCACTGGCATAGCTATTCCATCCCGGATCATACGGCAAAAGATCAGCATAATCAAGCACTGTACCGTTTACCTCGTTCAAACTATTATTTCCCGATGTCGTACGAGTCTTATCAAAACCATAGTTAAGATAACGCCAATTGTACACATCTTTCTGATTATCACCAGTCAAGCCCCAGATACGATTGTATTCTGCTGTATTTCCGTCACTAAGAACAGGAACAGCAAAACGATCCAAGAAGCTACTCATCATCTTGAAATCCGGATTATTACGGATACACTCAGCCATATTGGTCATCGGCTCCATTACATCACCCAGCACATGGATATAACCATTCTGGCAGGTAATATCCTTCTCGACCACAGGCTGAGAATTAATATAAGCCTGATCAGTTGAAGTACACTTTCCGTTTGTCAGGAAAGAGATATCCTCATTAGTCAACTGATTATTAGACATAAAGGCCGGCAAAAAATGAACCATCGGTGAAGATGTATTATCTCGCATGATCAAAACATGACCATCTTCACCATACTCCTCACGCAGGTTATCCCAATATTCATTCTTTGGCAATGTACTTACCAAAAGATTAGGAACCGAGTCATACACAGACATCGCCGTCGTACGACGCATACACAAACCCTGACGAGGCTCATCATTTCCTGAAGCAGAGATACTTGACAACAACTCAATCAGATAAGCACTGTTCACCATTGAATTATTAAACAGCGTTAACTTCTGAGCATCAGACAAATCCTCATACTTTTTCACACCCCACTTATTGTTGGCAAAAAAGCGTTCATACGCCTGGTCATTCGCCACAAAAAGCGTCTTACTACCAGTCAGCTTTAACACCTCCGACTGATTGATAACCGGATCATCAATAAGCCTCAGAGTCGTTGAATATTCACCACGCTTTGCCAATTCATCGTAGATACTGCTACCTAACCATGACGGCGTGCCAGTGAGCAAACTGTCTTCACAAGACATGAAAAGACCCCCTGCACACAAAAGAGCGCAAGCTGAGAATGTCAAACGACCTACTTTTCGTTTTATGCTACTGCTTTTCATATTTATTAGGTTAATAATTCGTTAATTCTTTTTTGAAAAACATTGTTCTTAAGCCCTATAATTATTCTTCAAAGTTATAATATTTAAACAAAATCACACAATAAAATCAAAATTAATATCGGAAATATGTTGTAAAACATATATTACTATTCTTTATCAGCTAAAATTTAACACTATTTATTGATCACAAAATAAGGTCTTATTTACGTTTTCGCACTTCATACCATCCTCTGATATAAAAAAGATGTATAAAAAAGACAATTATTATTACCAATAAAGCCAGAGCAGAGGTTACATGTGGACTGAAAGAATACATCATTACTCCTACAAAGCCTCCGGCCGCCAAACCAGACTCCCACCCGAACCAATACGACGTCTGAGCTGTTCCACGTTCACAATGTTCACAAACACGGATATAAGCCAAAAGATAACGACTGGAAAACAAGCCTAAACCAGCACCTGTCAACACACCTGTCACCCAAACCGAAATATCCGGCAGCACCTGTAATAAGCCAAACGCCACAAAAAGAAGCGTTAATCCGGTGAAAATTTCCAGATTATACAATCGTCCAAAACAGCAGCAATGCAATCCTAAAGCCAACAAAAATCCGACCAACAGAAAAACATAAAGCTCGAAATGCCAGTTTCTTGCCAAAAACAGCCCCACAGAAAAAGCTACACCACACAAAGGCACAAAAAGGCGACTGCCACGCAAAAGCCAAAAACGATCCAAAGAACACAAGGATGGCTCCAGCGGCGCCCGAAACGGAACCTGCAACGACTGCAGCAAAACAAAAGCCAACAGAAACATGACTAAAGGAATAAAAACAAGCTGATTAATCTCTGCACATTCCACAGCCACCGCAGCCATTAAAGGCCCCATTGCCAATGACAGACGTATGATCCAATAGTAAATATGAGCTGCACGGGTTCTGTTCTTCGACAAACTCAAATCCAACAGAAGCGTACTCCCCAACGCAATCTGAAAAACGCCACAAGCCGCCCCCTGAAGCGTCCTAAGAATAAAGAACAGCATCAAAGAAACCGGCATAAAAAAAAGAGCCGTACATACTGACATACACAACAGACTCCACATGACTACAGTCTTACGCCTGTAAGTATCCAGACAATAATTGCAAAACGGAGCCAAAAGCACAGCACCTAACACAAACAACACTCCAGAAAAGCCTTCATCCAGGGCATGATCACCACCTGTACGCACCATTACATACGAAGTGCCTGGATAAAACATGTAAAGTGCCGAACTTACAAGAAAGTTCGACACTATAATCTTTATAAAATTAGCATTCCATACCGTTTCCGGCATCCTCAATACATTATCCACCTGCTAATATTGTTCATTATCATTCGGAAAATCAACACTTTTCACATCAGCCACATACTGACCTACGGCATCGGTTATTACTGTATGCAAATCAGCATAACGTCTCAGGAATTTAGGAGAAAATCCATGGTTCATGCCCAGCATGTCATTAACAACCAGCACCTGTCCGTCAACTCCGGAACCTGCGCCAATACCGATTACAGGAATAGTCAACTCAGAAGCTACCCTGGCAGCCAACACTGCAGGTATCTTTTCCAGCACCAAAGCAAAGCATCCTGCTTCCTGCAGAGCATGTGCATCACTTATCAATTTAGCCGCTTCAGCTTCTTCTTTTGCCCGAACAGCATACGTACCAAATTTATTGATACTCTGAGGAGTCAGACCAAGATGCCCCATCACCGGTATTCCGGCAGCCAAAATAGACTTTACCGTATCAATAATCTCTATACCACCCTCAAGTTTAAGAGCATCACATCCGCTTTCTTTCATGATACGGATAGCATTTGATACCCCTTCGGCCGGATTAACCTGATAAGAACCAAAAGGCATATCACACACGACTAAAGCTCGCTTTACGCCACGCATTACAGAAGATGCATGATAAATCATCTGATCTAACGTAATCGGCAATGTCGTTGAGTTTCCAGCCATTACGTTGGAAGCTGAATCGCCGACCAAAATCACATCAATACCTGCACCATCTACAATCTGAGCCATTGTATAATCATAAGAAGTCAACATGGCTATCTTCTTGCCTTGCTGCTTCATTTCTATCAGACGGTGCGTGGTTACTTTACGCGTATCGTCTACCAAATAACCTGCCATAGCTATATTTATTTTATAAAAAACATGCAAAATTACAAAATTAAGTCTACTGACAAAGCAATTCTGACATCTTTTCTACTGAAAAACCTGTAAAATCAGGGATCACCAGTTGACAATATGATTGTATTTTATCCGCTGGATTAGTTGTTGAAAGCCCCACAACTGTCATTCCGGCACTTCGACCTGCCTGAATACCATTAAACGAATCTTCAAAAACAACACACTGAGCAGGTGTCACGCCAAACATATTTGCACCTAACAAATAGCAGTCAGGATCTGGTTTGGAACGTTTAAAGAACTCAGAGGTCAGTATTTTCGTAAAATAAGCCTTAAATTCCGGATGTTCACGATATACATTAGCCATTTTTACTGCATTAGAGCTTGTAACCACAGCGGTCGGTATACCCAAAGAACGTAAGCATTCCAGGAAAGCCTCCACTCCCGGGACATATTCATAAGTCATCTCCCCTTCAAACTGATCCAATTCTGCTGTAATCCGTTTTTGTACTTCATCCTGTCCATTAAACCATTTATCAAATATCTGCACCAGCGTCTGGCCTTTAATTATCTGTCCAAAATCAGATATTTCAGGATGATAACGGCGTCCTTGTTCACCCCAAAACACGGTATACTGCGGCTCTGTATTGAACACAACACCATCTAAATCAAATAATGCAACCATCTTACCTTTAAAACTTTCCATATTCATATTTATTCTCATAAAAATCAGACAAAGATACACAAAGACGAACTAACAACAAAATGATGTTTGAGTATATATGCACTTAGGTGTTTTTTTAGTATATTTGTCGTTATTATCAACACAATTGCTAAAAATGGAAGAACGTTTAATCGAACTTATTGAAAACAGTATAAAAAACAATTGGGACCGTAAAGCATTCACTGACTTTCAAGGTGAAACACTACAATACAAAGATGTAGGACGAAAAATAGCCAAGATCCATCTGACTCTGGAAGCAGCCGGGATCAAACCCGGAGATAAGATTGCACTATGTGGACGCAATAGCGGCAACTGGTGTGTAGCCTTTCTGGCAACCATCACATACGGTGCCGTCATTGTTCCGATTTTACATGAATTCAAACCGGATAATATACATAATATCGTAAACCACAGCGAATCAAAACTTCTGTTTGTCGGAGACATGGTATGGGAAAACCTGAACGAGGACTGCATGCCCGGACTTCTGGGCGTAATATGCGTAAAGGATTTCACATTAGTAGCTAGCAGATCAAAGAAACTGAACTATGCAAGAGAAAATCTGAATGCACTCTTCGGTAAAAAATTCCCTATGATGTTCTTGCCCAAACACATCAAATATACACCGGAAAAGAGTCCGGAACAATTAGCAGTAATCAATTATACATCCGGAACGACAGGATTTTCAAAAGGCGTAATGCTACCCTACAGAAGCCTGGTGTCAAACATACTGTTCTGTAACCGTACTATCGGAATTGCAGCAGGTGACAATATTGTATCCATGCTCCCTATGGGGCACGTTTTCGGACTCGTTTATGATTTTCTTTATGGAATATGCTATGGTGCTCATCTTCATTTCCTTACTCGCATGCCATCGCCCAAGATTATTATGACTACCGTAGCAGAAATTCACCCGCGAGTTATCTCATGCGTCCCTCTTGTACTTGAAAAAATATTCAAAAAGGAAATTATTCCACACATCGACAACAAACTGGGAAAATTCCTGCTACATATCCCTATTATCAATGAAAAGGTAAAAGAATACGCACGCCAGATGAGTATCAAGCTCTTTGGTGGCCATATCAAGGAAGTCATCATAGGGGGAGCACCTTTTAATGCTGAAGTAGAATCCTTCGTAAGACAAATTAAATTCCCCTACTCTATCGCCTATGGCATGACAGAATGCGGCCCAATCATCTGCCATAGCCCATGGAACGAAACAGAATACATGTCTTGCGGAAAAGTAGCAGACAGAATGAGCGTAAAAGTCCTAAGTGACGACCCCGAACACATACCTGGCGAACTGGTATGCAAGGGAGAGAACACCATGCTCGGATACTACAAAAATCAGGAAGCCACAAATCAGATTTTCGACAAAGACGGATGGTTACATACTGGTGATATGGCTATAATCAATTCAAAAGGAGATGTTTACATTAAAGGACGCTGCAAAAATATGCTACTTAGCGCAAGCGGACAAAACATTTACCCGGAAGAAATCGAATCCAGATTAAATAGCCTTCCCCTAGTCAATGAATCGCTTATTATTATGAGTCGTGACAAGCTGGTTGCCCTTATTTATCCTGACATGGAGGAAGCCATGCGCAATAATCTTAATGAAAACAAATTGCTTGAAGCATTAGAATTATCTAAAAACGAGCTCAATAAGGAATTACCGCCATATTCTCAGATTACAAAAGTATTTCTAAGAAGTGAGGAATTTGAGAAAACTGCAAAGAAAAGTATTAAAAGATACCTATATCAAAATATTGATATATAAAATGACAGAAGAACAAATAAAAAACACATTACCCAAAATAAATTTCAATATCACTTAAAAATAATTCGATAATTATTTGCACGGATAAATAAAATGCCGTATCTTTGCACACGAATTAAGGCTGGTTCCGTAGCTCAGCTGGATTAGAGCAACGCCCTTCTAAGGCGTGGGTCTTGGGTTCGAGTCCCAACGGAATCACTTGATCTAAAAAGAGTCTCAGCAATGAGGATCTTTTTTTTATTTTATACTACCTTTTTTATTTCGGGCAAAACAGCACCTCTACCAACATTTAAACAACTAAGTCTTTCCTATTGTATAATCGTTAATTCTATCAGATATTAATTAACAATTACAACATAAATTAATATTTAAATTCTATTTGAACTTAAATCAGAAACAAAATAAATAAAACATTTTGTTGCCATATATATATAATTATGATAATTTTAATGCATAATAAAACAAGTAGCCTTCATTATGAATAAACAAATATTAATATCATGACATTTTGAAAATTAATTCATGATTAAAACAAGCCAAAACAGAAGACAACTGAACAATTATACACGAATATGATATTCTGAGACGGTTTAAAAAAGATAATTGCAAAATAAAAAACACCAGATTTTAATATCTAGGTTATTCATACATAAAACACAAACATCTCACTTATCAGTGAGATGCAACAAACAAAAGCTGGTATCAAATCAACCAAAAGAAAATCTATCTTCTATAAAAAAGCAAAATATAATAATATTTTATTATAGAGCTACTATTACCATATTCATTAAACCAAACAATTCCTAATATTATAAAGGCAGATGGTGGATTAATAAAATTCTTATATCTATACAGATTTACTTTCTAAACTCAACAAATATCCCAAAGGGGTAAAAAATCCCGATCCGCTCAACTGAAACTCAAAATACTATCAATGTACGAACGAATTAAGAATAAAATATACACCTAAGCCAGCCAGCCAACCTATCAAAACCTTAAAAGTCATATGACGGAAATACCACCATATAGATACGCCTTCACTCTTCATCATAGCATAACCGGCAGTTGATCCAATTGAAAGAAGACAACCTCCTAACCCACCGCTATAAGCAACAAGTTGCCAATACTGTCCGTTAAGAGCAAAGGAATGTATATAATCCCAATCTAAACCTGACATCGCGTCAAACCGTTGCGCCACATCGTACATGGAAATACTGGTCAACACCAAAACCACATTATCCAAAAAGGCAGAAGCTACCCCCAAAATCAAACTTATAACATATATATTATGAATATACTTATCACACCACATAGCCAAATGATACAAAGCCCCCGTCTCCTGCACCACCGACACGACTAGACTAAGACCTATAAAAAACAAGATCATCTGAATACTTTCAGACTGCATAAAACGTGGTGTCGGTCTTAAAAAAGGTTGCTCTGTCTTGATCAACTTTCTATTAAACAACTCATTGACGACACTAAAAAGAGCCAATAGACACAAAGCACCTACAAAAGGTGGCAATTGAGTCAGACTATGAAAAGTTGGAATAAACCACAAACCACCAATACCTACAAACAACATCAGGATACGTTGCCAACGTGTAAGCGTTGTGTCATCACCTCTATATCGAATACGCCATGACACCAAATCCATCTGCTCGGGCAGTTTTCTGGAGACTAAATAAGTAGGTATTATTAATGCCACACAAGCCGGTAAAACGACTGCACTGGAGAAATCAGAAGGTGTTACGGCACCTCTAACCCAAAGCATCAAAGTGGAAACGTCACCTATAACAGTCATCGCACCGCCTGCATTTGCTGCCAATACAATCACGGCACTAAAATACATGCGATATTTGGATTCAGGAAGAATCTGACGTATAATTGTAAACATCATGACAGCCGTAGTCAGATTATCCAGATTTGCAGAAAGAAAACACGTAATGGCTGCAGTAGTCCAAAGTAATCTTCTACTGTTTCTGGTCCGCATCCATTCAATCAAAAAATCGAAACATCCATTAGTATTAAGCAGATCTACAATCGACATGGTAGCGAGAAGAAACAAGACAATCTGACAAATATCTACCACATGAACAATAAAGATATTTTGAACAATAAAATTTTTTATCGAAACTGAAGTAGACAATGCACCATCCAAAAAGTTACGATACTCATCAGCATACATCAACTCTACATAATAATGACCGGCAAACATATAAAGCAACCAACCAGTAACTCCCAAAAACATTGCTACTGCTGCTTTATTTATATTAGTAATATGTTCTGTCGCTATCAGAAGATAGCCAATAATCAAAATCGCAACTATTAATATTGTCATATTTCCCAATGCATTATAAAAAACCGTCTACCTTATACACCGCTTCTTCTCAGAACGATATACCTAAGATTAAAATCGACCAAAGTTAACTGTTTTTTTTAAAATATTCTGTATTATTTTTATATCAATTAAACATTTAACATTTATAAGATCAAAGAATCAGCCATAAAGGGCAAATCACTACAAACTAATATCTTCATAGCAAGGATTCAAACAAAATGAAAGAAAACAGACTGAATAGAAAAATATATTCTGAAAAGACAACATCCACAAAAAATAAAAAGGCTACCAAAAGCGGTAGCCTTATGAGCGATAAACGGGACTCGAACCCGCGACCCTCGGCTTGGGAAGCCAATGCTCTACCAACTGAGCTATTATCGCGAAACGGATACAAAGATACAATTATTATCCATAATCTATCTTCGTATCCTTGTTTTATTTTTACATGTTAGCTAATTTTAACTTTAGAAGCTAACATTTTACACTTATCACGCAACGCGTTCTGATCTGCATCCAATTTATCCCAGCAAACAACAACACCCATTCTTCTACCAATATGAGCCACAGGCTTACCGAAAATTCTCAGATAAGTTTGGGTTGCAGCACAAACATCTTCCTCACCACAATACTGCGGATGATCTGATTCAACGTCAGAAAGAATAACAGCACTGACACCCATACGCTCTTGCGTAATTTCAGGAATAGGCAAACCTAAGACTGCACGACAATGCAACTCAAACTCTGATAAATTCTGAGTTCCGGCCAATGTAACCATTCCCGTATCATGTGGACGAGGACTTAATTCAGAGAAAATTACCCCTTCCTTATGACTCAAGAAAAATTCCACACCCCATATTCCGGCACCAGTCAAAGCACTTGTAATCTTTTCCGCCATACGCTGTGCTTCCTTGAGCATTTCGGGTGATATGGCTGCAGGTTGGAAACTTTCACGATAATCCCCACCCTTCTGTACATGACCTATCGGCTGACAAAACAGTGTAGGACCGTTCTTCTGTGTCACTGTTAAAAGTGTGATTTCACTGTCAAAAGGAATAAACTGCTCTACAATAACTTCCTTTACATCGCCTCGAGCACCCTCACAAGCATAATCCCATGCTTTACGGAGTTCACTCTCATTATCAACCTTGCTCTGTCCATGTCCGGAAGAACTCATCAAAGGCTTGATGATGCAGGGATAACCGATCACGTCTGCAGCTGCTTTCAATTCGTCAAATGTATTGGCATATCTGTAATTAGCCGTTTTCAATCCAAGTTCCGTATGAGCCAATTCGCGAATCTCCTTACGATTCATGGTAAAATTCACCGCACGTGCACTTGGCACCACTTGAATACCCATTTTTTCGCAATCATAAAGTTTTTCAGTCCGGATAGCCTCAATCTCGGGCACTATGATATCAGGCTTATGCTTATCAACTACAGCCATCAGAGCATCTCCGTCCAACATATTGAAAACCTCACACTCATCCGCCACCTGCATGGCCGGCGCATGTGCATAAGCATCACATGCAATGACATATTGTCCCTTGCGCTTGCACGCAATGACAAATTCCTTTCCTAATTCACCAGAACCTAACAACAGAATTTTCTTCGTCATAACAAAGCAATTTATATATAATGATATGTAATATTAAAGCAAATGTCCTGACTGCATTCCGTCAATCAGGACTTTCCTTTATGTTCACACTGATTACTGATGTTGTTCACGCAACAAATCATTGACCGTCTTAACCGGATTAAAGGTCTGCAACGGAACCTCTACGAATACTGTATTCCAGTTACTCATCGCTCCATTCCACAATCCAGGCAACTCCAATGCCTTTAATTCTTTTCCATTCTTACTCTTATATGAAATAAAGCCGGTTGAAGGATCAACATAATCCACCAGATTGAATTTTTCTCCCTTGTAATTTTTAACGGCACAAACCAAATCAACAGGATTGAAATGAGTTCCCTTATTAAACATTTCTACATATTCGGGGTTGTTCTTATCGATCTGACTGCTTTCCAAAATCTGAAGAGAAACAGAACCATCCGCATTATAAGCCAAGAACGGACCACCGCCAGGCTCACCAACATTGCGGACAACTCCACATACACGCATCGGACGATTAAGCTTCTTACGCAGATATATCACCAATTCCGCATCCTCAAAATCCTTTATCATCTCATTGCGACAGAACAAATTCTGCTGAACGAAACGTATAATCTCCTCCAAATCTGAATGACAATACATACCACCATCGAGCAAGCGCAGATATTCAAAAGCCTTTTGCTGTAATGAAACAAGAATTCCCGCTATGACTTGTTTATACTGAACAGTAGCTGATTTCAGTCTGTCGGGTACAACATTGTCTATATTCTTTATGAAAATCACATCAGACTGCAAATCATTCAAGTTTTCAATAAGTGCACCATGACCACCCGGACGGAACAAAAGTTTACCGTCTATACGAAATGGCTCATTTTCCATCGTAGCTGCCAACGTATCTGTAGAGGGTTTCTGCTCAGAGAACGTCACATGATATTTTACACCATATTTTGCCTCATAAACGGGTAATTTATCAGCAACCAATGCTTCGAACAAAGCTCTATGCTCCGTACTGACAGTAAAATGGACTTCCGCTTTACCCTGACTTGCAGCATAAAGTGCAGCCTCCACCAAGTGCTCCTCGAGCGGGGTACGTGCACCTTCGGGATATTTATGGAACTTCAGCAAGCCTTTTGGCAACTGACCATAATTCAAACCTTTTTCCTGCAACATATTAGCCACTACAGCCTTGTATTTTCCATCAGCAAGAAGAGCCTCAACATCCTGTCCTTCGTTTTTCAAACAAGCTGCATTCAGATCATCATAAAACGCAAAAAGACGGATATGCTCAAAAAAGTTTTTCTCGAAATCAGTTTGAGGTACGTCATAATCTGCATCAAGAAATTCGAACATATTCTTAAACATTCGGCTGGCTGCCCCCGATGCCGGCACAAATTTACAAACACTTCTGCCACCTTGCTTGTATGCATTCCATACATCAACATAATGCTTGCAATCATCTTCCGACGGTGAAAGGATACCGTTATCCAAAGATGCAGCTGCTTTCAATTTTAAATAAGGAAATCCTTTACGAAAACATTCCAACTGACCTTCAATCTGTTCCTCGGCAATACCTTTTTCAGCCAATAAGGCTTTATCTTCTGTACTGAGCATAATTTTTCTATGTATAATTGATAATATGATTCAACTAATTCTTAAACATCATTCAAATATAGCAATTTTTAAGCAATCTGCAGGACTTTTACTGAAAAAATATGCTAACTTTGAAAAAAAATCGGTGAATATGGAGCAAATGGATTTTTTTACCCAGGAAGAGAAAGTACAACTTAAACAAGTATACAAATCTCTGCTTAAACTGTCTGGCAGCATCTTACGCCCGGATGATTGCAATATGTTGAAAAAATATCTGATAGAGGCAGCCCTGAACAACTTCATACGCAGAGATGTTTTCGGCATGAACCCTATTCTCAATGATATGGAGACGGCTCTGATTGTCGCTTCCGAAATAGGCCTGACAAGAGGTGCCATTCTGGGTGTCATGCTACATACTTGTGTACGCAGCGGTTTCTGTTCTGCAGAGCAGGTTAAAAAAGAATTTGGAGAGGACGTAGGCGGTATTATTCATGGCCTGAACCGAATAGACGAGTTATATGAAAAGAATCCCAGCATAGAAAGTGAAAATTTCAGAAGCCTACTGCTTTCTTTTGCTGAAGATATGCGGGTGATACTTATCATGATTGCCAACAGAGTGAATATCATGAGAAAAATCAAAGATACCACTGAAACGGAAGCCCGACAAAAGGTTTCTGAAGAAGCCGCTTATCTTTATGCTCCGCTCGCACACAAACTGGGTCTTTACAAACTGAAAAGTGAGCTTGAAGATCTTTCGCTCAAATATATGGAACATGACGCTTATTACCTGATCAAGGAAAAGCTGAATGAAACCAAAAAATCAAGAGATGAATATATTGCCCGCTTTATCAAACCTATTGAAGAAAAGCTAAAAGCTGCAGGACTCAAATTCCACATGAAAGGGCGCACAAAAAGTATTCATTCCATCTGGCAAAAGATGAAAAAACAGAAATGCGGCGTAGAAGGCATTTACGATCTGTTTGCCATACGTATCATTCTGGAGTCGGAATTGGAAAAGGAAAAAATGGAATGCTGGCAGGTTTATTCTATCATTACCGATATGTACCAACCCAATCCCAAACGATTGAGAGACTGGCTTTCAATTCCTAAAAGCAACGGCTACGAAAGCCTGCACATCACTGTGCTCGGTCCTGAAAACAAATGGGTGGAAGTGCAAATCCGTACAGAAAGAATGGACGAGATTGCCGAAAGAGGTCTGGCTGCACATTGGCGCTACAAAGGCATCAAGAATGGTGAAACAGGAGTGGACGAATGGTTGAACAGTATCCGCAATGCGCTTGAAAACAACGACGACATGCAACTGATGGATCAGTTCAAAATGGATTTATACGAAGATGAAGTCTTTGTATTCACCCCTAAAGGTGACCTGTTCAAGTTCCCCAAAGGTGCTACGGTATTGGATTTTGCTTATGCCATCCACACTAACGTAGGCAACCGTTGTATCGGAGCAAGGATCAACGAAAAGAACGTACCGCTACGACAAACCTTATATAGTGGAGATCAGGTGGAAATACTGACATCGAACAACCAAACGCCTAAACAGGACTGGCTGAATTTCGTTGTCACAGGTAAAGCCCGCACTAAAATAAGGCAAACATTAAAGGAAATGCAAGCCAAACAAGGTGCATTTGCCAAGGAACTGCTGGAACGGAAATTCAAAAACAAAAAAATTGATTATGACGAACCGACCATGATGCATGTCATCAAAAGGATGGGTTTCAAGGTCGTGACTGATTTCTATAAAAGTCTGGCTGACGAAGCGATAGACATCAATGACGTCATCGACAAATATCTGGAAGAGCAGAAATATGTAGCCGGACAAATGGAACATGCCCCTGCGCCCAGCGCGGAAAATTACAACCAGTTGTCTGAAGCTGAAATCAAGACCAGAAGCGATGATGATGTACTTGTCATCGACCAGAATCTCAAAGGTTTGGATTTCACTTTAGCCAAATGCTGTCAACCTATTTACGGTGATGATGTATTTGGTTTCGTAACAATTAACGGCGGAATAAAGGTCCATCGCTGCGACTGTCCCAACGCCAAAGAATTACGAAAACGCTTTGGCTATCGTATTGTCAAGGCCAAATGGGCCGGCAAACGCGGAAGCCAATATCCTATTACACTTAAGGTAGTCGGTAATGATGATCTCGGCATAGTCAATAATATCACCTCCGTAATCAGCAAGGAAGAAAAGATTCTGCTCCGAAGCATCAGCATTGACTCACACGACGGTCTGTTCTCGGGCAACCTGACTGTCATGCTGGACGATACGGCCAAGTTGGAAGCCTTAATAAAGAAATTAAAGACAATCAAAGGTGTCAAACAAATATCCCGGAATTAAATCCGGGATATTTTTATTTATTACAAAAGTTATCAGAATGCTTAAACAAGTTGGAAGGGATTATTCACCAATTTCGCTTAACTCCATCCAACGCATCATTTTTTCATCCAGCTCGGCATTCAATTGTGGTAGACGAATGGATTTTTCAGTCAGTTCGTCAACGCTGAGCGCACCACTACACAATGCTTCCTCCAATTGCGTCTTTTCTTCCTCCAAACGGGCGATATCAGCTTCAACAGTCTGAAGTTCCATCCGCTCCTTATACGTCAGTTTCCGTTTATGCTCACTACGCGGTTTTTCTGTTTTTGCATTCCCTTGTATGTTTTTTGCCGTATCCTTTTTCTGCTGATTTTGCTGTTCGCGTTCAAAACGCATTTTTTCTTCTTTCCATTCTCTATACTGAGTGTAATTTCCCGGATAATCACGAACATCACCCTGTCCTTGGAACACCAACAGATGATCGACGACTTTGTCCATAAAATAACGATCGTGACTAACAACAATAACACATCCCTTGAATTGCTTAAGATAATCTTCCAAGATCTGCAGTGTTACAATATCCAGATCATTCGTAGGCTCGTCAAGAACCAGAAAGTTAGGATTTTTCATTAAGACCGTACACAAATACAACCTGCGACGCTCTCCACCACTTAACTTATATACATAATTTTGCTGTTCTTTGGGTGAGAACATAAAGTGCTGAAGAAACTGCATGGCTGACAAATGACGGCCTCCGCCAAGGTCAACATATTCGGCTACATTCCGGACGACATCAATTACTTTCATCTGATCGTCAAATTTCATTCCATCCTGCGAGAAATAACCAAAACGAACAGTCTCGCCAACCACGATTTTTCCGCTGTCTGGCTTAACCTCACCAAGCAGAATCTTGATAAATGTAGATTTTCCGGTTCCGTTATTTCCAACTATACCCAATTTCTCATACCGGGAAAAATTATAGAAAAAATTATCCAAAATAACCTTATCAGGCCCGAAACTCTTGCTAATGTAGTCTGCTTCAAATATTTTATTTCCGATATAAGCCGACTTCACTTCTAACGTAACTTGGTCTTCCCTGATTTTACGTTTGGCCACCTTCTCCAGTTCATAAAAAGCTTCTTCTCTGTAACGGGCCTTATGACCACGGGCACAAGGCATACGACGCATCCAATCCAATTCAGTTCGATAAAGGTTATTGGCACGGGCTATTTCTGCATTAGCCGCATTGACACGTTCCTGACGTTTCTCCAGATAATAAGCATAATTACCTTTGTAGGTATACATCACCATATCGTCCAATTCCATAATCTCATCACAAACCCGATCAAGGAAATAACGGTCATGCGTTACCATCAGCAATGTCATACAGGATCTTCCAAGAAATCCCTCCAACCATTCTATCATCTCCAGATCCAAATGATTGGTGGGCTCATCAAGAATCAGCAAATCCGGCTCAGTTATCAACACATTGGCCAATGCGACCCTTTTCAGTTGTCCACCTGAAAGCGTAGATATATTCTGATTGAAATCATTGATTTTAAGTTTCGAAAGGATCTGTTTGGCCTTGTCTTCGTAAGCCCATGCCTCTTCATGATCCATACGTTCGAGCAACTCAGCTAGTCCTGGATTACCGGGAGTCTGCATACACTCCTCGTAAGCGCGTATCAAATTAGTCGTAGAATTACCGTGCCAGAAGCAAGCTTCAAGCACAGTCAGATTATCCGGATAAAGTGGAGTCTGTTCCAAATAGCCTATTTTCAAATCCTTACGGAAAACAATATTACCTTCATCATAGCCATCTTTTCCACAAATAATATTAAGAAGAGTAGACTTTCCGGTACCATTCCGGGCAATCAGACCTATACGTTGCCCTTCAGCAATACCAAAACTAATATGATCAAACAAGACTCTGTCGCCAATGCGCTTCAAAAGCCCGTCAACTTGTAAATAGGGATTAACTACTGCCATATTCAAATCAATTATGGTGCGAAGTTAATGATAAATCACCAAAGTTACTAATTTAAATCTGAAAGAAAGCAACAAAAAGATTCTTTGGACAAACGAAGTGCACTTCCATTTTTCTGATAAAAAAATCTTTTTTTACTTGTTATTAAAAAATTAAAATACTAATTTTGCATCATCATAATTTTAATGGTCATTTTCATAATGCCATTCTTTATTCTTATCACTTATTAATCTTACTTTAATTAGTTTTTTTAAAACTGACAACGCAAACCCTACTTGCAACAAACAAGTATATTCAATACTCATTATATGCATAAAAAAAGCGAATTAGAGGCAATGTCACAAGACGAACTAATTGACATTGCACAAGAATTAGGCATCAAGACATCCCTTGATGAAGATAAAATGGATCTTATTTATCATATTATTGATGAAGAGTCTGTACAATCCGCTACTCAAAAATCGGCTGAGCCGAAAACACCGAGAAAACGAATCAGAATAGCCAAGAAAGAAACAGACCGTGTCTACAGTGCCAACCAGACTAATGGGGAAAACTTTGACTTAAAAAAGAAAAATAAAAAAAATAATATGACATCCATCAAGGAAGAGAATATTAACGACTCTTCCGTTAAACCGGGAACAGAAGAAATGACCAACGAACTCCCGCCGGTTGATAATAATGAGAATCCAACAATGGAGATTTCTGCAGAGACAATGCCAGACAATCAAACAAATACAGAATCTCCACAGCCAAAGAAAAGAGGCAGAAAATCTAAAACGGAAAACAAAAAAGCTGAAGCTGAACAAACAGAAATTGTCAGTCCAAATACGGACGAACCAACTAATACAGATGTAGTAGAATCTGAACCACAGGAACTTCCGGCCGTATCTGAAATTCCAGCAGAGACCGAAGACATTATTCCTGAAGCTACACTTCAGACTGAACCATCTACAGGAGAAACATTTCAATTGTCAAGCCTTAACAAAATTATAGAGCCAAACCAGACAGAAGAAACTGATGATGTAGAAAATTTCTTTAAAGCAGATGAGCCAGACTTCATCGTACTGGAAGACATACCGGAAATTCCTATGGCACAACCTCAGGAAGACGGTTTGATGATGAACTCCAACGATTATCATATCAATAACGAAAATACGGACCTTAATTATTATCTTAACGAAAAAGAGGAAGTCGGCAAAAAGGAAACTGAACAAGCGTTTGATTTCGGTGATCTGCTTACAGGAGAGGGCGTTCTGGAAATCATGCCGGAAGGATACGGGTTCCTTCGCTCAAGCGACTATAATTACTTGGCTTCACCTGATGATATTTACGTCAGCACTTCACAAATCAAGCTTTTCGGTCTCAAAACCGGTGACGTGGTAGAAGGTCCGGTCCGTCCACCTAAGACAGGAGAAAAATTCTTCCCTCTTATTAAGGTAACCAAAATAAATGGACGCGAACCAAACGAAATTCGTGACCGCGTACCATTCGAGCACCTTACTCCTCTGTTTCCTGACGAAAAATTCAAATTATGCAAAGGCTTTAATGACAATTTATCTGCACGTGTTGTGGATTTGTTTGCTCCTATTGGAAAAGGTCAGCGTGCCTTATTGGTCGCACAGCCTAAAACGGGTAAAACCATACTGATGAAAGACATTGCCAATGCCATTGCTGCCAACCATCCAGAAGCCTACCTTATCATGTTGCTGATTGATGAACGCCCGGAAGAAGTTACTGACATGGCGCGTACGGTCAATGCAGAAGTGATCGCTTCCACATTTGACGAACCGGCTGAACGCCACGTCAAGATTGCAGGAATCGTACTTGAGAAGGCCAAACGAATGGTGGAATGCGGACATGACGTTGTCATTTTCCTCGACTCTATCACTCGCCTGGCCAGAGCTTACAATACAGTGTCACCGGCAAGCGGCAAAGTCCTTTCAGGAGGTGTGGATGCCAATGCTCTTCACAAGCCCAAACGTTTCTTCGGTGCAGCACGCAACATTGAAGGTGGAGGTTCTCTGACCATTATTGCCACAGCCCTGATTGACACCGGAAGCAAAATGGACGAAGTTATCTTTGAGGAATTCAAGGGTACAGGCAACATGGAATTGCAATTAGACAGAACTCTGAGCAACAAACGTATATTCCCAGCCGTAAATATTATCGCCTCAAGTACACGACGTGACGACCTGCTTCACGACAAGCAGACTCTCGACAGAATGTGGGTTTTACGTAAATTCCTCGCTGATATGAATCCGATGGAGGCCATGACATTTGTAAAAGACAAATTAGAACATACGAAGGACAACGATGAATTTTTGCTTAGCATGAACTCGTAATCACAGAATCTGCATATTCAAAAAATAACAAGAATGCCCGATAGACCTTGATTATTTAAAGTCTGCCGGGCATTCTTTTTTATACACCAGGTTCTCCGTCTTTCAATGAATTATGATTACCTTACTTTTTGGGTTTTAACCTGTATTGCTGCGGAGAAACATGTTTGAAACGCTTAAAAAAACGACCAAAATAAGATTGGTCAACAAATCCCAGCTTACTGCTGATTTCCTGAATACTTGAATTATTATTATTGAGCATAACCGAAGCCTCATAAATCAGCTTCTCGTCGATAATTTGTTTCGGTGTACGCCCAATCATCCTTTTAGTAATTTGTGTAAGGTATTTTGAAGAAATACAAAGTTCACTCGCATAAAACTGAACTTCATGCTGAGCCATGAAATGTGTATTCATCAAATGGATAAATTTCTTAAAAAGTTCCCTTGATCTGGAAGAATCTTCGTATTCCTCTATCAACAGGTAATTATGGGTAAAAGAGTACAATGCATAAATAAAACTGGTCACTAATGCTAATACCATTTCCCTCGTATAGAGGATCTTGCCAGAATCAGAAACCGCAAACTCAAATAAAGCCAGAAAATGGTTAAGCAAATCCTTTCTTTTTCCGGACAAGGGCCACACAATCCTTTTATAAAGAATCATAAAATAGGAAGGTTCTATACGCGGCGTGTTTTCATGAATCATGGTAGATGGAAAACTGATTATACAGGCATCAAAATCTTCTGAAGCCGACACCAACCGGATTTTTAGTCTGGGACGTGCCATTACGAACTTGTTCCCATTGACAACATAATCGGTATTGTCAATATGCAAACGTGCAGTACCCTTCACTACGAAAATCAAAATGAAATTGTCCAGACATAACGGTGCCTCCCGTGTAAAGGACAAATCGGAATTCAACAGAAAATATTCACGAGAAAGGATGCTACTACTTTCATTCATACGTTATCACGGGGAGATTAAAGTTAATAATTAACAAAATTAAGTAGAATAATCCTAAATTACAAACTATATTCCCAAAATGAACAAAACAAAGGTACTTTTAACGTTTAATAAATCAGAATGTTGGTGTAATTTTGCACCGCATTTGAGATTATTTTTTAATTTTCATAGTATGAACAAAGGTATCAAGACTGTTGCAACAGCAGCATTAGGCTGTCTGGTTGCATTGACTGGTTGTAAAAATGAACAACCGAAAATGGACATGGGATCGTATAAAACAATGACCGTGAAGACGGAATCAAGAGTTCTCCCTGTCCGTTATTCAGCCACTATCCGCGGACGTCAGGATATTGACATCTACCCGCAAGTGAGCGGAACACTTCAGCGCCTGTGCATTACAGAAGGCCAGAGAGTAAAAAAAGGACAACTTCTGTTTGTTATCGATCAGGTGCCTTACATCGCCGCATTGAATACGGCCAAAGCTAATTTGGAATCAGCAAAAGCAGTTTTAGCTACTGCTGACCTGACATTCGAAAGCACTAAAAAGCTGTTTGATCAGAAAGTGGTATCTGATTTTGATCTTAAAAAGGCAGAAAACAGTTACCTCAGTGCCAAAGCTACTGTAGCTCAAATGAAAGCTCAGGTTGTTAACGCACAAAACAATTTGTCTTATACGGAAGTAAAGAGCCCGGCTGACGGTGTAGTTGGTGAACTGCCTTATCGTCAGGGTGCATTGGTAAGCAGCAACATGGCACAGCCTCTGACTACAGTATCAGACAACAATCAAATGTACGTGTACTTCTCCATGAACGAAAACCAGCTACTCAATCTGGTTCGCCAATACGGATCAATCGAGAATGCCGTAAAGGAAATGCCTAGCCTGAAACTGGTATTGAGCGACGGTAGTGTTCTACCTGATTCTGGTCGTGTAGAATCTATCAGCGGTGTGATCGACCGTACAACAGGTTCAACCAACGTACGTGCTGCATTCGACAACAAATCTCATTTGTTGCACAGTGGAGCCAACGGTAACATCGAGATTCCGATGGCCTACAACAATGTAATTGTTATCCCACAGGCTGCAACTTTCGAATTGCAGGATAAGATTCTTGTATATAAGGTTGTAGACGGTAAGGCAACCAGCACCAATATTGAAGTTGCCCCCAACGACAATGGTACGGAATACATTGTTACCAACGGTTTGAAAACAGGTGATGTAATCATCGCTGACGGTGCCGGTCTGGTTCGTGAAGGTACACCGGTAGGTAAATAAAAGTTTAGGTAAAAAGTTATTCAATAAAGGAAAACAATGAAAGGAAACATATTTATCAAACGCCCGGTGATGGCTATGTCCATCTCCATTTTGATCCTGATTGTGGGATTCATTTCACTGGGCACCCTGCCTGTCGAGCAGTACCCGGACATTGCACCTCCAACAGTACGTGTATCAGCTACTTATACAGGAGCAAGTGCAGACGCCGTGATGAAGAGTGTGATCCAGCCGTTGGAGGAAAGTATCAACGGTGTGGAAAACATGACATATATGCAATCTACGGCGACCAACTCCGGATCTGCAGAAATCCAGGTCTTCTTCAAACAGGGTACCGACCCGGACATGGCAGCAGTCAACGTACAGAACCGTGTATCTAAAGCACAAGGTCTGTTGCCGTCAGAAGTAACTCAGATTGGTGTGACGACTCAAAAACGTCAGACCAGTTTCTTGCAGATCGGTGCACTTTACAGCCCGGATGACCGTTATGACAAGACCTTCCTGGCCAACTACCTAGACATCAACGTTGTGCCACAGATCAAGCGTATCGAAGGTGTAGGTGACGTGATGGCTATGGGTGATACCTATAGCTTGCGTATCTGGCTTAAACCCGATGTCATGGCTCAATACGGACTGATTCCATCTGATATCACAGCCGTACTGGGTGAGCAGAACTTGGAAACTCCGACTGGAGCATTAGGTGAAAACTCAGAAAATACGTTCCAGTTCACCATGAAATACAAAGGACGTCTGACTGACATCTCTGAATTTGAGAATATCGTTGTCCGTTCTCTCGATAACGGTAGCGTATTACGTGTTAAAGACGTTGCTCGCGTAGAATTAGGTTCTCTTTCTTATAGCTTTGACGGTACCGTTGACGGTCACCCGAGTTGTACCTTCATGGTATTCCAGGTAGCAGGATCAAATGCAACTGCCGTTAACGAACGTATCAGCAACCTGCTTGACCAGTTGAGCAAGGATCTTCCGGCCGGAACAGAATTCATGACCATGATGAGTTCTAACGACTTCTTGTTCGCTTCTATACACGAAGTGGTTGAAACCTTGATCATCGCCATCATCCTCGTGATTCTGGTGGTTTACTTCTTCCTTCAGGACTTCAAGAGTACCTTGATTCCGTCAATCTCTATCATTGTATCCCTTGTCGGTACATTTGCCTGCTTGCAGATTGCCGGATTCAGTATCAACATTCTGACTCTGTTCGCACTCGTGCTTGCCATCGGTACAGTGGTGGACGATGCCATTGTGGTTGTAGAAGCCGTACAAGCTAAATTCGACGTAGGTTATCAGTCACCATATTTGGCAACGAAAGATGCATTGTCCGATGTAACCATGGCCGTTATCTCTTGTACATTGGTATTCATGGCCGTATTTATCCCTGTAACATTCATGGGAGGAACTTCTGGTGTATTCTACACTCAGTTTGGTGTAACTATGGCCACCTCTGTAGGTATTTCATGTATCAGCGCCCTTACCCTTTGTCCGGCCTTGTGTGCCATGTGGCTTCGTCCGTCTGACGGAAACAAGAGTGCCAAGAGTATCAACGGACGCGTTCGTGCTGCCTACAATGCATCATTCAATGCCATGATGGGCAAATACAAGAAAGGCGTAATGTTCTTCATTCACCACCGTTGGGTTGCATGGTTGTCACTCGTAGTATCTATCGTTCTGCTGGTTTATTTCATGAAGACTACCAAGACAGGTTTGGTACCTCAGGAAGACCAGGGTACATTGATGGTCAACGTCAGCGTTGCTCCTGGTAGCAGTTTGGCTACTACTGAAAAGACCATGGACAAGGCTGAAGCAATCATCAGACAGATTCCGGAAATCGAGCATTACTCCAAGATCTCCGGATATGGTTTCATCGCCGGACAAGGAACATCTTACGGTTCATTTATCATCCGTTTGAAAGACTGGGGAGAAAGAACCGGAAAAGGACAGGATGCACAGTCTGTATTGAACAAAATGAACATGATGCTTCAAAGCGTGAAGGAAGCTCAGGTATTCGCATTCCAGCCGGGTATGATTCCAGGTTACGGTATGGGTAACTCTATTGACCTGCAACTCCAGGACCGTATCGGTAACGATATGGAAACATTCTATGCCAATGCCATGAAATTTATCGGTGCACTGAACCAGCGTCCGGAAATCGCAATGGCTTATACTTCATTCAACATGAACTTCCCACAATACGACATTGACGTGGATGCAGCCAAGTGTAAACGTGCCGGCATTTCACCTTCAACCGTATTGAGTGTATTGGGTGGTTACTGTGGTGGTATCTATGCATCTAACTTCAACCAATTCTCAAAGGTATACCGTGTTATGATTCAGGCTGACCCACAATATCGTCTGGATGAACATGCCTTGAGCAACATGTATGTCCGTGTAGGTGAGGAAATGGCCCCATTAAGTCAATTCATCAGTATAAAGAAGGGCATGGGTCCTGAGGTTACCAAACGATTCAACCTGTTCGACGCCATTGCTTGCAACGTCAATGTAAATCCGGCCTACTCTACCGGTGAAGCCATGAAGGCTATTGCAGAAGTGGCTGAACAGACTCTTCCTTCTCGTTACACTTACGAATATGGTGGTATTTCTCGTGAAGAGGCTCAGACAGTAGGTTCAAACGACACTGTATTTATTTACGTGATCTGCGTTGTACTTATCTTCTTGATTCTGGCTTGTCTTTACGAAAGCTTCCTGGTACCTATGGCCGTTATTCTTTCCGTACCATGCGGTTTGATGGGATCATTCCTGTTCGCCAAACTGTTCGGACTTGAAAACAACATTTATCTCCAGACAGGTGTGATCATGTTGATTGGTCTGTTGGCCAAGACAGCTATTCTGATTACCGAGTTTGCCTCAGAACGTCGCCGTAAAGGTATGGGCATCATTGAAGCTGCATACGCAGCCGCTCAAGCCCGTTTCCGTCCTATCCTGATGACCGTGTTGACCATGATCTTCGGTATGCTGCCGTTGATGTTTGCCAGCGGTGCAGGTGCAAACGGTAACAGTTCTCTGGGTACAGGTGTCGTTGGTGGTATGATTGTAGGAACCTTGGCACTGCTTTTCATTACTCCGGTATTCTTCGTATTCTTCCAATATTGGCAAGAGAAGATACGTCCGGCCATGCATGAAGAAGCCGATCCACAATTTGCCGCTGAACGTGAAAGAAGCCTGCAAGAACGCAGTTCATTTAACAAGGATAAAGAAGAAAACTAATGAAACAAATCATAATGACCGTGACAGCAGCTGCTCTGCTGAGCAGTTGCGGTCTCTATAAAAATTACGAACGTCCGCAAGATATCATCACTGACGGACTGTATAAGACCGAACAGACACAGGACTCATTGGGAATGGCCTCTTTGTCATGGAAAGAAGTCTTCACGGATCCTCAACTTCAGACTCTTATTGAAAAAGGTCTTGCACAAAACACAGACATGCGTTCTGCACAGTTGCAAATTGAGCAGGCAGAAGCCTCTCTGATGGCAGCCAAATGGGCGTATGTACCGAGTTTTGCATTTGCACCACAGGGTTCATTAAGCGCAGTGGACTGGGGTAAAGCTTCAAAAACCTACAGCATTCCAGTAAGCGCTTCATGGCAGATCGATCTCTTCGGAAGCCTTCACAATGCTAAAAAAAGAGCACAGGTACAACTACTTAACAGCGAAGTATACAAAGAAGCCGTACAGACTCAGTTAATCAGTGCTATCGCCAATTACTACTATAGTCTGGCTATGCTTAAGGAACAGTTGCGTATCTCTCTGCAGACCCAGAAAAACTGGAAAGAAAACGTAGAAACCATGCGCGCCTTAATGAGTGCAGGACAAACCAACATGGCTGCTGTTTCTCAGACCGAAGCTACTTACTACAGCGTCTGCACACAAATTACGGACCTGAAAGAGCAACTGAGCAACCTGGAAGACGAATTTGCAGCTTTATTGGGTGATACACCACAAGTATATCAGATCGGCTCTCTCAACGACTGGCGTATGCCTCAAAACCTCAGCGGTGGCATACCAGCTGCAGCATTGGCTAACCGTCCGGATGTCAGAATGGCTGAAGCCCAATTGGCTACGGCCTATTATGCTACCAACGAAAGTCGGGCAGCTTTCTATCCAGGACTTAACCTGAGCGGTCTTTTGGGATGGACCAATGATCTAGGTACAGTAGTCAATCCTGGAAAATGGATCTGGAATGCTACAGCAGCATTAACCCAACCACTTCTTCAGAACGGCAAGTTGCGTGCACAGTACAAGATTTCCAAGTCACAACAGGAACAGGCTAAATTGTCTTTCCAACAGACATTATTGGATGCAGGTGCAGAAGTCAATGCTGCTCTTGTGAAAATACAAAGCACGCAAGAGAAACAGGAACTTTATGACAAACAGATCGCTTCACTCGAAATTGCAGTCAAAAGTACCAAAGCATTGATGATGAATTCATCAACAACATACCTTGAAGTGTTGACTGCTGAGCAGACATTACTCACGGCTCAACTTTCAAAAATCAGCAACGACTTCAGTCAAATCCAAGCAGCCATAGAACTCTATCAGGCTCTTGGAGGAGGTACCAGATAATCTTGAACCTCACAGCATACTAACCTTAAGGATCCGTAGCCAACATATCCAAGCTGCGGATCCTTTTTTTATAACAACAAGATTGCTCGCTTGAAATAGCTTTTCCCATCCATCTCCTTCGCCCTATAAACTCATCATCCTGATTTTTATAAAAAAGGGAGGATCACATTAGAACTCAACAATCCCTCAGACAGACTCCAGCGATAGGATACACCACAGAAAAACCTATATATAAACTTTTCCACTAAAGAAAAATTTTTCCTTTGAGAAACACAAAAACTCAATAAATTAGATATAAAAAAAAGTTCTTCACTATCTGTTAGTGAAGAACTACTCAATATACGATTTTCCAATATAAAAATCAATAGTGATCAGAAAGGCAGGTCATCTTTAGCATCACCTGACGAAAAATCTGCAATAGGAGCTGCACCTGTCTCACCAATTGGTGGAAACTGTGGCATCCCTGCCGGAGCCGAAGGATCCTGTGCTGCTACACGCTCTACCTTCCAAGCACGAATACTGTTATACCATCTTCCCTGATATTCACGGGCATCTATATCAAATGATACCGTCAGTTGTTCACCTATCTGAATGGCAAACTGATCTATTTTATCCGCTCCGAATACATCAAAACACATTTTACGCGGATACTGCTCCTGCGTTTCCAGTACGTATTCTTGCACCTTCCATTCTGATCCAGTGCGGGCCGAAACACCACTTCGTGCCGGCAACACAGCAATAATTTTACCTGTAATTTCCATTTTAACTGTATGATTAATCTTTAGCGAAGATACAACATTAATTTCAGTTTCACCAAATTTTAGTTGTTTTTTTTGTACAATCCCGCATTAATATGTATTTTTGTTCTAAATAATCGATTAAAATAAAACTATATGAAATTTGTGATATCCAGCGCTGCGCTGTTTAACCGTCTGCAATCTATCAGTCGCGTAATCAACTCTAAAAATACGCTTCCCATATTGGATTGCTTTCTTTTTGAATTTCAGAATAACGTATTGACCATTACTGCATCAGACAGCGAAACAACATTAATAACATCTCTTGATGTGATAGAATGCGACTGCGACGCCCGCTTCTGCATCAACGCCAAAACCATACAGGATTCCATGAAGGAAATCGCAGAGCAACCCATGACATTCGATGTCAATCTGGATGCTATGGAAATCACGGCTAACTATCAGAACGGCCGCTTCTGTATTGTAGGACAGAATGCTGATGAATATCCCAAATTCCAGGTTTCAGACGAAGAAATGAGTAGTGTTCTTCTCCCATCTGATGACTTTCTGAGCGGAATCAGCCACTGTATCTTTGCTACAGGCAATGATGAAATCCGTCAAGTCATGAACGGTATTTATTTTGACATTTATCCTGATGGCATCGTATTTGTAGCCACCGATGGACGCAAGCTGGTCAGAATCAAGAATACAGCCATCCGCAATAATGAACATGCCAGCTTCATTCTGCCGCAAAAACCGGCAACCCTACTCAAGAACCTCCTTCCGAAAGAGAGCAATGATGTAACATTGAGCTTCAATAGTAAAAATGCCATTGTCAACATGGAGTCAACCAAGTTGATATGCAGACTGATAGAAGGACGTTATCCCAACTATAATTCAGTCATACCGACTCAAAACCCATACCGTGTCACCATTGATCGCCAGTCGTTCATCAGTACTATCAAACGTATACTGATATTCTCCAGCCAAAGTAGCGCCCTTATCAAACTTCACCTCAGTGAAAACCAGATTATCGTATCCGGACAAGATCTTGACTACTCTACTTCTGCGGAAGAAAAACTGGCCTGCGAATATCAGGGTAATGAGATCAATATCGGATTCAGCGGTACATTCCTGCTTGATATTCTCAACAACATGGTTGGCGAAAATGTCATGATAGAACTGGCTGACCCAAGCCGTGCAGGCGTTCTCGTTCCTGTTGAACAAAACGAAAACGAAGACATGCTGATGCTACTGATGCCTATGATGTTGAACGATTAATGACCATTCACGAGATGAAACTGAATCTTAAAAGACCTATCGTATTTTTCGATCTGGAAACTACGGGAGTCAATATCACAACAGACCGTATCGTTGAAATATGCTATATCAAAGTATATCCCAACGGTAATGAAGAATCCAAAAGCATGAGAATAAATCCCGAGATGCATATTCCCGAGAGTTCTACGGCCATTCATGGAATACACGATGAAGACGTGGCTGACTGCCCGACATTCAAACAAATAGCTAAAGATCTCGCTCATACTCTGGAAGGATCGGACATTGCTGGATTTAACTCAAACCGCTTTGATGTCCCCTTATTGGTAGAAGAATTTCTACGGGTAGGTATCGACATAGATCTTCGGAAGAGAAAATTTGTTGACGTACAGAATATCTACCACAAGCTGGAACGCCGTACCCTTAGCGCCGCCTATAAATTCTATTGCGGAAAAGACCTCGAAAATGCCCATTCCGCATTGGCCGACACACAAGCTACTTACGAAGTGCTGATGGCCCAATTGGATCATTATCCCAACGACCTCCAGAATGACATTGATTTTCTGTCCGACTTCTCCCGCATGACAAACAATGCAGACTTTTCAGGCCGGATGATCTATGACGAAAATGGAGACATCGTATTCAATTTCGGCAAATACAAAGGACGTAAGGTAACAGATATTCTACGAATCGATCCAGGATACTACAGCTGGATTCTTCAGGGAGACTTTGCAAGAAATACCAAGCAGGTTCTGACACAAATCAGAATAGATATGGGCACAAAATAAATAAAAAAAACATATGCTTAAAGGTAAGAAAATAGTTTTGGGCATCACAGGCAGTATAGCAGCTTATAAGAGCTGCTACATCATACGTGGACTGATCAAGAGAGGAGCTGAGGTGCAAGTCGTCATCACACCGGCTGGCAAAGAGTTCATCACACCTATTACACTCTCTGCCCTTACGAGTAAACCGGTCATCAGTGAGTTCTTCTCACAGCGTGATGGAACATGGCACAGCCATGTCAGCCTCGGATTATGGGCTGATGCCATGCTCATTGCTCCGGCTACGGCCTCTACAATAGGTAAAATGGCTCACGGCATTGCCGACAATATGCTCATAACCACCTATCTGTCGATGAAAGCACCAGTGTTCATCGCACCGGCCATGGATCTTGATATGTTTGCCCATCCTACCACACAAAATAACCTGAAACTCCTGCAATCATACGGTAATCACATTATCGAACCTACTTCAGGAGAACTGGCCAGTCATCTGGAAGGCAAGGGACGAATGGAAGAACCTGACAATATCATCAATGCACTAGAAAGATTCTTTGCTGAATCAGAAAGCCTGAAAGGAAGAAAAGTCTTGATTACAGCCGGACCAACTTACGAAAAAATTGATCCCGTACGTTTTATCGGGAATTATTCGTCCGGAAAAATGGGATTCGCACTCGCTGAAGAATGTGCCCGACAAGGTGCAGACGTCACTCTTATAAGCGGCCCCGTCAGTCTCCAAACGGTTCATCCCTCTATTCATAGAATAAACGTAGAATCAGCCGAAGAAATGTATCAGGCAGCCACTACACATTTTGGATATTCTGATGCAGCCATTCTCTGCGCTGCTGTGGCCGACTTTACCCCATCTAAAAAAGCTGAACAAAAAATCAAACGGGAAGGTGACGATCTGGTCATTCGTCTAAGACCTACACACGACATCGCAGCAGAACTCGGAAAAATGAAAAGACCCGGACAACGTCTGGTTGGCTTTGCGTTGGAAACTCAGAATGAATCTGAACATGCTCGGGAAAAACTCATCAGAAAGAATCTAGACTTCATCGTTCTTAACTCACTCAATGACAATGGAGCCGGATTTCAGTACGATACCAATAAGATTTCCATCATCAGCCATGATGCCACAATACCTTTCCCACTTAAGGATAAAAAAGAAGTAGCCAAAGATATCGTACGGCATCTTGCTGAAATTATCTAAAACGACTTACAGATTTATGTTTAAAGGAGTAAGACGAAGTTTCTATACATTGACACTGGTTGGGGCTATGCTGACGGGATACGGCCAGCATGCCTCAGCACAGGAACTGAACGCCAAGGTAGTCATCAACCGTTCACAAATCTCAAACACAACTGAAGCGGTATTCGAAGCCCTTCAAAATTCACTTAACGCATTCCTAAACGAACGGCAGTGGACCAAAATGACTTACGAAGATTATGAACGCATTAACTGTACGTTCAGTATCACTTTAAAGACATACAGCGAAACAGACAATTCCTTTACGGGCAGTATCCAGGTACAAAGTGTACGTCCTGTATACAATTCAAATTACTCCACTACCGTATTCAATATTCAGGATGAGAATTTCAATTTTAATTTCCAACAGTTCGACCAGTTAGATTTCCGTCCTGAACAAGTAGACAACAACCTTACTGCCATGTTGGCCTACTACGCCTATCTCATTATAGGCATGGATATGGACACCATGGCCCCGCTTGGTGGTACAGACATACTGCAAATGGCCATGGATGTGGCTAATAATGCCCAAAATCTGGGATATGCCGGTTGGAAAGCATTTGAAGACAGTCGTAATCGTTTTGCCATTATCAATGATTATCTGGACGGCGGTCTGGAACCGCTCCGTCAGATGGAATACGAATACCACCGCCAGGGTCTGGACAGAATGACAGAAAACACCGATTCAGCACGAAGTGCTGTCACATCTGCCATAGTTCTTCTGAAACAGGCACACGAAAACAAATCACAAAGTCTGCTTCCACAAATCATCACTGATATCAAACGTGATGAGATCGTCAGCATCTACAGCAGCAAAGGCACAAGGGAAGAAAAAGAACAAGTGTACGACATTGTCTTTGCTATCAATGCCTCACAGAATCCATACTGGGAAAAAATCAAGAAATAAAAAGCCATGCTTAAATCATTATATATCAAAAATTACGCTTTAATCGATACTCTGGACATCCATTTTGAAAAAGGTTTCTCTGTCATTACGGGTGAAACCGGAGCCGGAAAATCCATCATATTGGGCGCAATAGGTCTCCTCCTTGGCCAACGGGCAGACTGCAAATCCATCAAAGGCGAAAACGGCAAATGTATTATTGAAGCCCTGTTCGATTTGTCTGCCTATCATCTGGAAGATTTTTTTGAACGGAACAATCTGGAATTTGACGGAACGGAATGCATCATCAGGCGTGAAGTCACTACATCCGGAAAAAGCAGGGCTTTCATCAATGATACTCCGGCATCAGTGGCACAACTCAAAGAATTAGGAGAAATGCTCATTGATATCCACTCACAGCATCAGAATCTGATGTTGAGCAAAGAAAACTTTCAATTGAATGTCATTGATATTCTGGCTGGCAACAAGGACGAACTCGAAACCTATAAAACACTCTATCAGACCTACAAACAGCATAGTAAAGCATTGGAACAGGCACAACAGGAAGCTGAAAAAGCACGTGACGAGGAAGACTATCTTCAATTCCAGCTTGAACAACTTGAAAAGGCAGACATGAAAGCCAACGAACAGGAAGAACTGGAGCAAGAAGCAGAAACCCTGTCTCATGCAGAAGAAATCAAGCAAGCCCTATATCAGACTGATGACTTACTGAACAACGACCAGAACGGCATTATCAGCGCTGTAAAGGAAGGTGCACAGCTTCTGTCACATATCAGCCGCGTATACCAACCGGCCGAAGAACTGGCTGAAAGAATGGAATCTTGCTATATCGAACTGAAAGACTTGGCCGGAAGTATCAACAGTGAAACCGAACAGGTAGAATTTGATCCGGAAAGGCTGAATTTTGTCAACGAACGATTAAACACAATTTATTCCCTGCAACAAAAGCATCATGTGGATACGGTAGAAGGCTTGTTGGCTATACAGGACTCTTTCCGCGAAAAGCTCTCAATGATCAGTCACAGTGAAGAATATATTGAAGAACTAAAAGAAGCTAAAGCAGAAGCATATAAGCAATTGAAGACTCAGGCCAGCCATCTTACTGAAAGACGTATAAAAGCGGCTAAAGATGCAGAATCCCAAATGAAGGAAAAATTGATCCCATTAGGCATACCCAACGTTCAGTTCAAGGTAGAACTGAACCAGCGTGACGAACCGGACGAAACAGGTATGGACCGCATCAACTTTCTTTTCAGCGCCAACAAAAACGGCTCCCTGCAACCCATCGCACAGGTTGCATCTGGTGGCGAAATTGCGAGAGTCATGCTCTCACTCAAGGCCATGATTTCAGGAGCGGTAAAATTACCTACCATCATATTCGATGAAATAGATACCGGAGTTTCGGGAAATATTGCCGAAAAAATGGCTTTAATTATGCAAGATATGGGCGCACATAACAGGCAGGTGATCAGTATTACCCATCTGCCACAAATAGCGGCCAGAGGAGCAAACCATTATAAAGTCTACAAGGAAGACAACGAAAAGGGAACGACAAGCCATATCATCCAATTGGATGACCAACAACGCGTTGAAGAAATCGCGCATATGCTCAGTGGAGCAACACTGACAGATGCCGCCATCAATAATGCCAAAGAATTACTTCACTCTGCACACTAATGAATACAGACAGAATAAAATTACAAATGAAAAGACCTATCGCATTAGCCTGCGTCCTGGCAGCAGCCTTATTTGCACAGGCACAAAATCCAAAATGGTTTAAAAAAGCCAGAAAAGCACAGATCAGCATCATTACATTCGATGAGAACGGACAGCATTTGAAATCAGGAAACGGTTTCTTTATCAGCGAAGACGGTACAGCATTAGCCAATTATCAGCTTTTTGAAGATGCAGCTTCAGCCAAAGCTGTAGACAATGATGGCAAGGAATATCAAGTCAACAGTATAATGGGTGCCAATTCACTTTATGATGTGGTCAAATTTAAAGTTGTAACCGAAAAAAAGACAAATGCACTGTCTGTCAGTGAACGTGCTGGTGCAGAGAGTGAACATGTCTACATCATGCCATATCCTACAAGTGAAAAGGCAATCTGCCTGAATGACACACTTAAAAAGATTCAAAAATTCAACGAACAATATCATTACTATTCTCTTGGCAGGGAAATTAACGAACACTATACCAACTGTCCAGTCATGTCAGATGAAGGCGAACTTCTTGGTATGATACAGCAGCCGGCAAACAGCCAGTCAAAGACAAAGGCTTATGCGATAAGCGCCAACTATGGACAATCTTTGTCTGTCAACTCGCTGTCTGCGACCAATTCTGATCTGAATGCCATTAAGATTCCCAAAGCTCTTCCTGATGACGAAAACGAGGCCTCCACATTTATTTACATGGCATCCGGCAGTAGTGATTCAACAACCTACCAACAATATCTGGACGAGTTTATTCAGAAATTTCCGTCTAATAACAATGCATACACACAACGGGCTGACTTCTATCTTGCCCATGGTAACTATAGTAAAGCTGAAGAAGATATCAATGCCGCACTCGAGCATTCGCCCAACAAAGCAGAAGTATATTACACAATCAGTAAAATGTTGTATGGACTCAATTTGCGTAAAGATTACAATGTATATAAAGACTGGAACATGGAGAAGGCCGGACAAATGATTGATGAAGCTATCAATCTGAACCATTTACCGGTTTATACATTTCAGGCCGGACAAATCTGTTATGCACTTAAAGAATATGAAAAAGCCTTCAATCATTTTATAGAGCTGACCCATACCAATATGCGCTCAGCTGATATGTTTCTTTACGCTGCCCAATGCAAAACCATGCTGAAGGCAGACACAGCAAGCATACTGGCATTGCAAGATAGCGCAGTAGCATGCTTCACAAAACCTTATATCAAAGAAGCTGCCCCTGCACTTATGGCACGAGCCAATACAAAACTGGCCATGGAACGTTACAGAGAGGCTGTTATCGATCTCAACGAATATGAGAAACTGATGAGAAATGAACTGAATGCTAATTTCTACTACCTGCGTGAACAAGCTGAGATGAAAGGCAGACTATACCAACAAGCCATAGACGACATCGACAGAGCAATACGAATGGAACCGAAAGAGCCTCTTTATCACGCTGAACGCGCTGTAGTCTATTACACCATAGGTGAGTTCGCCGAGGCTATCAAATCGGCTCAAAAAGCGACGGAACTGGCTCCTGACTACACTGACGGATACAGAATACTAGGCATTTGCCAGATCTATAACAAAGAACGTGAAAAAGGTATTGCCAACCTTCAAAAAGCTGCTGACTTGGGTGACAACACAGCACGTGAAGTATTGAAACAAGAAATGTTCCAAAATGCGGAACAAAAATAATATGGATGAACAAGGAATATGTAAACCAGATCATTCAGAATGACTTTTTAAAAGGCTCTGACAATTTTGATTCATGCTACGAAGCTATCATCATGCTTCAAGCTGATTCTTCAATAATTGATGCCTATACTTTATACGCCAAAGAAACGGAGCTCTGTGAAAAGGTCAATGAAAGCCTCACAGAGCTTCTTCAACGAAACTATAATAGAATACCTTCACGAGCCATAATCGGACTGATATCCGGTCAAAATTGTCAACTGACAGTAAAAGCCATACAGAAACTTGAACATATTATATTATATTATCCTACAATAAAAAAACGGATTTATCCCTTGCCTTACAGTTTCTAACCAGCAACAATGAAGACAAATTCATAAAAATTTCCATATTAATGGGATTCAAAGAATAAAATCCTATGGCTATTAAAATCACCTTCCGCAATACCACACGTCTGAGCATAAGAATTACCAGCAGAAATGACATACATGTATCTGCCCCCTATCACACGCCGAAACAAACAATACTTGACTTCATTAAAAAAAATGAGAACTGGATACAAAGGGCTTTGGAAAATAACGCTGCAGCTCAGAAAAAGCGGCTGTCATTTTTTGAACAACTTCCACTTGATACCAGAGAACAACGTCGGAACGTTACTCTTAAAATGAATGAAATCATTCCGCCACTAATAGAGAAATATTCCAAACTGATGAATGTACAACCTTCCACCATCACTTACAAAGCAACCATATCAAGATGGGGAAGTTGCCAGACAAAAACCAGACGCATATCCTTCAGCGTATATCTTCTACTACTCCCTCTTCATTGTATCGAACATGTTGTTGTACACGAATTGGCTCACCTCATTGTTCCCAACCATAGTGCAGATTTTTATGCTGTAATGGACCGTTATTTTCCGAATTGGAAAATAGCAAGAGAAGAAACCAAAAGAATATGTCAAATGGAAGATAGTGAAGAATAAATTTGTTTTTCATCAATAAAAACTTATTCACAAGACAATATTCTATGCCTTTTATCTTCTATTGCTGATACATATACAAAAGGGAACAGAGCTTCTTCATTCACGTTTCCCTTACCGAAAATTAAACGTAAGCATTATGCTTTAACGTGTAAAAACTGAAGCCCTTGTGAACAGACGTCACAAGGGCTTCAAATTAATTATGCTAACTGTACTAAGCAGTTATTTCAATACTATCCACCGAAGTTATCATACATAATGTTTTCCGGATCAACACCCAGACTGTCAAGCATGCTCACCACAGCCTTAGACATCGGTCCAGGACCACACATATAGTATTCAATATCTTCAGGTGCTTCGTGATCTTTCAGATATGTGTTATAAATAACCTGATGAACAAATCCCGGCGTATACTTAACACCAGCAGCATCTGCAGCCGGATCCGGACGGTCCAAAGCCAGATGGAATGAGAAATTCGGGAATTCCTTTTCAAGCTGAAGGAAATCCTGCAGATAGAATACTTCATTCAAAGCACGTGCACCATAGAAATATGACAACTTACGGTCTGTTGTCTTAAGTGTCTTGGTCATGTGCATAATCTGTGCACGCAACGGAGCCATACCGGCACCACCACCTACCCACATCATCTCCTTCTTAGAATCGAAGATAGGATGGAAGTCTCCATAAGGACCACTCATGATTACCTTGTCTCCAGGTTTCAGAGTGAAGATATAAGATGAAGCAATACCAGGCATTACGTCCATAAAGCCAACCTGAGGTTTCGGTTTGAACGGAGGTGTTGCGATACGTACAGTCAACATGATACGGTCACCTTCTGCAGGATAGTTAGCCATTGAATAGGCACGGATAGTTTCTTCTGTGTTTTCACACTTCAGACCGAACAAGCCAAACTTCTGCCAAGCCGGAAGATATTCCTCGCCAATGAGTGACTTGTCGATATCCTTATCATAATCCATCTTGTATTTAGGTATCTTGATCTGCGCATATGAACCCGGGATGAAGTCCATGTGCTCACCTTTAGGCAATGCCACAATAAATTCCTTAATGAATGTAGCCACGTTCTTGTTAGAAATAACTTCGCACTCCCATTCCTTAACACCCATTACTGATTCAGGTACCTTAAGTTCAAGATCTGCCTTCACCTTGCACTGACAACCCAAACGCCAGTTATCCTTGATCTGCTTACGGGTGAAATGACCTTTTTCAGAATCAAGGATCTCACCGCCACCAGATACAACCTGACATTTACACTGTCCGCATGAGCCTTTTCCACCACAGGCAGAAGGCAAATAGATGCCTTGCTCAGCCAATGTAGAAAGTAAGCTTCCTCCCTGTGCCACAGAGATTTTCCTATCACCATTAATGGTAATGTTCACATTACCGCTGGGTGACAAATACTTCTTAGCTACGAGCAAAATGATAACCAAAAGGAGAATAGTCACGAGGAATACTCCAATGCTCGTAAAAATAAAATTCATATCCATTGTTCTATTCCTTAACTTTTAAATTTTCAAACCTGAGAAACACATAAATGCCATAGCCATCAATCCTACAGTGATGAAGGTAATACCCAATCCCTGCAATGGTTTAGGTACATCGGTATAAGCCATTTTTTCACGGATAGCAGCTAAAGAAACAATAGCCAACAACCATCCGATACCAGATCCGAGAGCATAAGCAATTGAATCCCATACATTACCGATAGCCTGTGTGCTCGTAGCAGGATCCATCAGGATACGCTGCTGCATGAACAATGATGCACCCATGATGGCACAGTTAACGGCAATCAAAGGCAAAAATATACCCAAAGCCGAATAGAGAGAAGGAGAAAAGCGTTCAACGATCATCTCAACCAACTGCACGATACCGGCAATCACGGCAATGAAAAGTATAAAAGCAAGGTATGTCAGATCCTGACCAAGAATACCATTCTCAGAAAGAACCTTAGTCTGCAACAGATAGTCAACAGGAACTGTTACCAATAACACAAAGGTAACGGCAACACCCAAGCCCAAAGATGTCTTCACATTCTTAGATACGGCCAGATAAGAACACATACCCAAGAAGAAAGCGAATATCATATTGTCCACAAAAATAGAGCGGACGAACAAACTTAATAAATGTTCCATAATCTTTCTTTAATTATTGTATGTGTGAATTATTTCTTCTTTTCCGTATCATTAATGGCACGCTGAGCCCAAATGAAACAACCCAACAGAATCAATGCCATTGCTGGCATGGTCATCATACCGTTGTTCATATAACCCATCTCATAGAAACTCTCAGGGATAATCTGAAAACCGAGCAGGCTTCCATTTCCGAGAAATTCACGAACTGCACCGACAATAACGAGTACCAAAGCATAACCAAGACCATTACCGATACCATCAAGGAAACTGGCCCACGGACCGTTCATCATAGCAAAAGCTTCCAGACGACCCATCAGGATACAGTTTGTAATGATCAGACCGACGTACACTGACAACTGTACGCTGACATCATAGGCGAAAGCCTTCAATATCATACTCACAATAGTTACCAATGCAGCAACGACCACCAGCTGGACAATAATACGTATACGGTTAGGAATAGTATTACGGATCAATGAAATAATCACATTAGAAAAAGCAGTAATAACTGTCACGGACAATCCCATGACAATAGCAGGCATCAACTGCGAAGTTACCGCCAAAGCAGAACAGATACCGAGCACCTGTACTGCAATCGGGTTATTAAGATTGAGAGGTGATGAGAAAACCTCACGATTCTCTTTTGAAAACAACTTGCTCATTGTCTGTCCTCCTTTTTATTCATTAGTAGTTAAAAAAGTCATATAACGAGACAAACAGTCGTGCAACATGTTGTTCACACCATCACTGGTCAGAGTGGCACCTGTGATTGCATCACAACGACTCTCGTCTGTCAGTCCTTCCACATATTTGCCTTTCTTGGCTACACTGATAGCCACGGCTGACTTGTCGGCATTAAGCAATTGCTTGCCTTCAAACTGTTTCTGGAATTTCTCGTATTCAGTAATGATGGCTCCCAAACCGGCAGTCTCACCCTTGTGAGAGAAATATACACCGTAAATGGTTGTCTTGTCTGCATTGACTGCCACATAACCCCAAATAGCATCCCACAATCCTTTTCCGGTCATTGGCATGACATACTTGGTTTCTCCATTTACATTACATACATAAAGCGGAAGATTGTCAGCTGAAATATTCTTGTCTTCTACAGCAAAACCATCTTTGTCCTTAGAGGCACCGTCTTTTACGACTGAACCGTCTGAAGCAATGATTTTATCAGCTACAATCACCTGATTATAGGTATTCTCAACTTCACTTTTATCTATTCCACGAATATTGAGTGCTGCCAAAATCTGGCTTTTCTTGTCAATTCTGACATTGGCCATTGATTGCGGTTCCAGCGCCTTGGAAATAAAAGCCAGCAAGAATGCTACAATAATCACTACCACTGAAGCATATATAATGGTATAAGTATTGCTGCTGGTATCGATTCCTTTCTTCTTAGGCTGTCCCTCCACGATCTCTTCAAACTCGGAAGCCGGAGCCTGACATACCGGACATTTGGCCGGTGCGGCATCACCTTCATGTATATAGCCGCATACTTTACACTTAAATTTCTTTGTAGCCATATTCCTTGTTATTTTTTTATTGCACGTTTAGCACGCTTGTCAATATTGCTCTGGATTACAAAGTAATCAATCAACGGTGCGAACAAGTTCATCAACAATATCGCAAGCATCATTCCTTCGGGATATCCCGGATTCAATACACGAATAATAATTGCCATGGCACCGATAAGGAAACCATAAACATATTTTCCACACTCTGTACGAGCTGAAGTGACAGGGTCAGTAGCCATAAAGACTGCTCCGAAACAGAAGCCGCCGACAATAAGATGCTGATACCAAGGCATAGATGCTACAGCGTTGCCTTCAGGACCGAACTGATTGAAGATCAATCCCATCACAATACCACCGACAAACACACTGAACATGGTTTTCCAGCTGGCCACACCACTCCACAAAAGGATAACGGCACCAATTGCAATAGCAATCACACTGGTCTCACCGATAGATCCCGGAATAAGACCGATAAACTGATCCATAACAGAAGAAGTGGTTGCAGCACCTACTGCAGCTTCACCGAGCGGAGTTGCCATAGTAAAGGTATCAGGCAAATCATAACCTAAACCACAAATGCTCTCGGTTGCTACCCAACAAGCGTCACCACTCATTACTGTAGGATATGAGAAGAACAAGAATGCACGGGTTATCAAAGCCACATTAAAGATATTCATACCTGTACCACCGAAGATTTCCTTAGCGAAAATAACAGCAAAAGCACAAGCAATGGCCAAAACCCAAAGCGGACAGCCTACCGGCACGATAAGAGGTACAATCATACCAGTTACCAGATAACCTTCCTGAATCTCCTCATTTTTCCACTGGGCTACAATAAACTCGATACCCAAACCAACAATGTAAGATACCAGTATTTTTGGCAATACTGCCAGAAAACCATAACCAAACAACTGCCAGAATGTAGCTTCTGCCAGCTTGCCTGCCGCAGCATAATTCTGATATCCGATATTATACATACCGAACAACAATGCCGGCATCAATGCTATGACCACAAATGACATGATACGCTTGCTATCTATCGCATCATGGACGTTCACTCCCGTTTTTGATGTGGTATTCGGCACGAAAAGGAATGTTTCGAAACCGTCAAACACAGAACGGAAAGCGTGAAGTTTGCCACCTTCTTCGAAGCTTGGCTTTATCTTATCAAGATATTTTCTTAACGCGTTCATTATTTACTATTAATTTAAATTGCGACGATACTAAATTTTATGCCATTTCCTTGCGCAACATATCCAAACCTTCACGTACGATTCTCTGAACCTCCAGTTTGGAAGAGTCCACAAATTCGCATAACGCAAAATCTTCAGGCGCTACTTCATAAATACCCAAAGCCTCCATGCGGTCAATATCTCCCGTAATAATGGCCTTAACCAACTGCTCGGGGAATATATCCATCGGGAATACCTTGTCGTATTCATTACTCATGATCATGTGACGTTCGCCACCCTTGATTCTGGCATCAAGCGTATACTCCTTGTTTTTACCGAAAAGCCAGCTGAAATAAGAACGGCTCACAGAGAATTCATTTGTTCTCGGCATAATCCATCCTAACATTTCATGAACATCGTCTCCTTCAGGAATGACATTCACCTCTGTTGCATGAGCGCCGAGGAAACCATCAGCTGTTGTTTTCTGACCGGTCATTACATTACCGCTTATGATACGGATATGACGATCAGAAGACACATTGCCATTCACAATTGAACTGATCTGCTGACCCACGGTAACCTTGCAGTAGGCTGGTTTCTTCACTTCGGATCCAGCCAAAGCTATAACTCTCGTGAAGTCAAGCTTACCGGTATTGAACAGATGGCCGATAAAGATAACTTCTTCCGCACCTAATGTCCAAACCACTTCACCTTTGTTAATAGGATCTACATGGTTAATCTGAACACCAACGTTACCGGCAGGAGCTGCTCCGCTAAAGAATGTCACGGTTACATTCTTTGCAGCTGTCAAAGCAGGTGCGCTCTGTTTCGTACTGACACCAAGATGTGTCTTGGCAATACGTGACAACGCATCGAGTCCGGTCTGGAAATCTGCTTCACGTCCTTTCAGTACAAACTCAAAATCAGCAGCCAACGGCATTGAATTGAACGCAGACACGAAAATAGCCTTCGGTGTATCTGCAGGACTAGCCATTACATCATACGGACGCTGTTTGATAAAGCCGAACAATCCACTTTCAAGAAGAACGTCCTTCACAGCCTTGGCATCCATAGATGCTACATTCTTTTTACCGAAATCAACGTACTGCTGCTCAGCTGATGCTTCAACCTGTACGCTCAACACTTTTCTCCGCTCACCTCTCACCACAGCTACAATCTTACCGCTGACAGGAGAGACAAACTTCACTTCGGGATTGTTCTTGTCCACAAACAAGGCATCCCCGACCTTCACGATGTCACCTTCTTTGACCACCACCTTCGGTTTCATTCCAGTAAAATCATCAGGCATCAAAGCAAAAATACCCGAATTATTCACTTGAAACAGTTCCTTTGTGGCTTTGCCCTTAAGATTTACATCAAGGCCCTTACGTAATTTAATTACATTTGCCATATATTTGGATTAAAAAAACTGGTTTTATTAAAATCGGGACAAAATTACATTAAAAATATGATAAAGTGAAGAAATCTAAAAAGAAAATACTAATTTTGTTCAGGTAAACTGATTAGATATTAAAAGACTTAAAAAAATATTTCAAACACTGGTAGGATTCCTGCTGGCTTCTTATCTGTTGTTGATTGTACTGTCATACATCCCGGCCGTACAAAGGGGGTTGTCTGCCCTTGCTTCAAAACAACTCAGTACATTACTGAACACTAAGGTTCAAATAGGAAGAATTGATCTCGGACTATTCAACCGCATCATACTTGATGATGTCCGTATCATGGACCAAAACAACCAGAATCTACTCAATGCTGCCAGATTGGCTACAAAAATCGAACTTATCCCTCTAATCAACGGACAAATTACCCTATCCAACATCCAAATATACGGATTTGATATCAACCTTTACAAAAAAAATCCGAACTCGCCTATCAATCTCCAGTTTATCATTGACACTTTTTCCTCAAAAAACAAGAAAAAAGAAAAAAATATCCCAAATCTCAAGTTTAATTCCATACTGATACGTAGAGGATCAGTATCTTATAATGTTTTAAGCAGTCCAAAAACTCCAGAAAAATTTAATCCGGATCATCTGAATATCGATCATATCAGTGCTACCATTGCATTAAAGAAGTTTTCAAAAGACTCATTAAATCTTAATCTAAAAAAATTACATTTTGAAGAAAAATCCGGTCTGACGGTCAAACAATTCAAGTTCAAAATACGGGCAAACAAGAATCATGCATTATTAGAAGATTTTAATCTGCAATTACCTCACTCCCAAATCAGACTTGATTCAATCAGCTGCAAATATCCGGTGTGGGATACCCAAAAGAACATAAAAAACCTTACTGACAATCTCTCCATCAATGGAAATATGTCAGAGAGTTATCTGACGCTCCAGGATCTGAAATCACTGGCCCCGGCTCTGTCTCCTATCGATTTTCCTCTGACCATATCGACTCGTTTTCAAGGAGACAATTCTTCTTTCCAGATCAGAAATCTACAGATTTACGGTTTGGACAAACAAATTGATCTTAATGCTAATTGCATAATCCACGGACTGTTCACCAAGCACAGCCAAAATATTTCAGCTCAAATCAACAGTCTGAAAATCTCATCTACGGCTTTAAATGAAATTTCAAAAATCACATCATTACAGGATAAAATCCAACCTTACATAACTGCCGTAGGCCATATTAATCTGAAAGGTAATTTCGAGAAAAGCCCCAATATCATCGCCTCACTAATTAATCTGGAAACAAGTGTCGGCACACTGAACGTAAATGGACAATATCATTCTGACGGACGTATGCAAGTTCAGGCACGCACAAAAGGGCTTCACATTGACAGTCTGGTAACCAACAAGTTCCAACAGATTGCTTTTGACCTGAAATGTGAAGGCTACTGGCCAAAGGCTCACAGTCCCAGACTCTCATTCAGCGGTGTTATCCCCGTAATGACTTATAGAAATTACACGTACAAAGACATTCAGATAGAAGGAAAATATGCAGCAGACCACATCAGTGGTATGGTGTCTGTCAACGATCCTAATATCCAACTTGACGCTAACGGATCTTTTGATCGCAAAGCACGCAGACCTATTATAAAGTTAAATGGAAGCCTCAAACATTTTAATCCCAATGCCCTATCATTAACTACATTACATCCTAATACATTTTTCAGCTTCAATTTAAATTCAGAAATTACAGGAATAAAAGCCGATGAGATATCCGGTCATGTCTATCTGGATCATTTTGAGATGGAAAATGAAACGGAAACTTACCGTCTCAACCATTTCCATTTGACAAGCCATAACAATAACGATTATCGTCAAATTAATATAGAGAGTGATTTTTTGAATGCTGATCTTAAAGGAGTCTTTAAATTTGCTACCTTGATGGTCAACGGACAGGAAATGCTGCATCACTATATTCCAACATTTATTAAATCTCCGGCAAAACCTGTAAAAGAAGAAGATGTCCTGTCATTCAATGCAGATATCCGCAATCTTCTTCCCCTTGAAAAAATACTTCAAATCCCCATCAGAATTACAGATAATGGCAGAATAGAAGGTTACTTCAATAGTTCCAACAATAAACTGAGATTTTTTGCTTCAATTCCGGAAGTTATCTACAATGATCAAAGTATCAAAAACATAGGTATTTTTTCTACTATTCAGAGTGATTCAATCTTATGCAGTGCAGATTTGGAAAAAACAGTCGGTAAAAGCCCGGTTGAATTCCGACTTCGCAGCAAAGCCGCTCATGACTTTATCCAGACACAACTGTATTGGGACAATCATCGCCCCAATGTTTACAAAGGCACTGTAATGGCCAATACCCGATTTTCAAAAGACAACAACCAGACTTTACAGACAAATATCACGTTTTTACCATCTGAAGTTACCGTCAACGATTCTATCTGGCAAATCCATCATTCTGAAATAGAAATACGTCCCAAGCACATTTATGTAGATAACTTCAAAATAGATCAAAACCGGAGACACCTGGTACTAAACGGCAAGGTTACTTCTGAAAAAGAGAATTCACTCATCGTGGATCTTAATGACATCAACCTGGAATACATCTTCAACATCATCAATTTCCATACTGTTGATTTCACCGGTAGGGCAACAGGAAAAGTATATGCCACCAACCTGCTTCAAAGTCCTTTGATTGATGCCAAACTCAACGTGAAGAATTTCTGTTTCAACAATGCTTATCTTGGAGAAATGAACATACACGGTGGTTGGGAGAAGGAAAGCAATGCCATTTTTCTGGATGCAGCAATGAAGGATCTCTCGAATAATAGTCATACCACCGTCAAAGGAACTATTGTTCCCGGCCACAAACCTCATTCCGGACTGGAACTGAATATCAACACAAAAAACATAGATCTTTCTTTCCTTAACAAATACACTGAAGGTATATTTTCAGAACTTAGGGGAAGAGCAACCGGATGGACCAGAGTATTCGGTCCGTTCAAATCCATCAACCTGGAAGGTGACATGCTCATCAATAAAGCTGATCTTAAGATTGGTGTAACAAATGTAGCCTACCACATTGAGAACGACTCTGTTATACTACGTCCTGATCATATTTATTTCAGGAATGCCAAGATTTACGACAGCCAAGGCGGTCCGGATAAAAATGACCATTATGCTATCGTAAACGGTGTACTGCAACATACCCATCTTTCCAATCTGCGTTATGACGTTACGGCAGAAACACATAATATTCTAGGTTATGACCAAAAAGAATTTGGAGAAAATGCATTTTGCGGTACGGTCTATGCCACCGGACACCTTTCATTCAACGGCCGTTCTGGTGTACTCAACATCAATATTGATGCACGACCGGAAGCCAACACGGTATTCACTTATAATCTGTCTACACCTTCAACACTTACAAGTAACCAGTTTATCACTTATAAAAACGAAAAGGCTGATTCTACAGTTATAGTTAAAGAAACTGTGCAGACGGAACTCGAAGAGCCCGAATCCGACATGCGCCTGAACTTTAATCTCAACGTGACTCCAGACGCCACCATGAAAATTCTAATGGATCCTAAAGCTGGCGACTACATCGCAGTTAGGGGACGCGGCAATATCCGAGCTAGCTATTATAACAAGGGAAATTTCATGATGTACGGTTCCTATACGGTTAACAACGGTATCTACAAACTCTCGCTGCAGGATGTAATCCGTAAGGATTTTATATTCAGCCCTGGTGGCACCATTTCATTCAACGGATCACCCAATCTTGCTGATTTGAACCTTCAGGCAATATACACGGTTCCATCCGTGTCACTTAACGATTTGAGCGCACGTACCACTTTCAGCCAGAATAATGTGCGTGTCAATTGCATCATGAACCTTACGGGCAAAGCCACTTCCCCTAAAATCGGATTTGACTTTGATTTACCCAATGTCAACGAAGATGAAAAACAGATGGTGCGCAGCCTCATCAGTACGGAAGAAGAAAAGAACATGCAGGTCATTTATCTGTTGGGAATAGGACGTTTCTACACTTATGACTATAACAACACCGAACAGAGCCAATCCTCCGTAGCCATGAAATCACTGCTGTCTTCTACCTTAAGCGGACAACTGAATCAAATGTTTTCCAGCATACTGGGTAACAACAGCAATTGGAATATAGGCACCAATCTCAGTACCGGCGACCAGGGCTGGAGCGATATGGATATTGAAGGATTGCTTTCCGGCCGTCTGCTAAACAACCGCCTGCTCATCAACGGCAACTTTGGCTACAGAGACAATACGACCACAGCCAGCAACTTTATCGGCGATTTTGACTTGCAGTGGCTTCTGACTCCGTCCGGTAATGTCAGCCTGAAGGCCTACAGCAAAACCAATGACCGTTATTTCACCAAATCTTCTCTGACAACCCAAGGTATAGGCATTGCCATAAAACGTGACTTCAACACGTGGAAAGACATATTCAGATTTCTGATTCCTAAAAAAAGAAGACAAAAACAGAAAAACGAATCAGAAGTCTCTACCGGCAATAACGACTTATAACACAATGGACTGGATTATATCTTTCTACAGTCCTAAAATAAATTAAGAACAGCCCATTATACTTGCAAATAACAAATCCAATTCTTATTTTTGTGGGGAACGGATCGGTATTTCATCTGTTATGATGAGCCAAAATACCACTCTGATTCCCTTATTATCGTATATACTCACCATTAAAAAAACAAGCGTATGGATAAAAAGGATTTTATGCGTAAAGCCATAGCGCTTTCCATTGAGAATGTCAAAAACGGCGGCGGCCCATTCGGTGCTGTCATTGTCAAGGATAATGAGATTATCGCTACAGGTGTCAACCGTGTCACAGCCAATCATGACCCCACCGCCCATGCGGAAGTCAGCGCCATCCGCGCAGCTTGTGAAAAGCTCAATACATTCGATCTCAGCGGTTGTGAAATTTACACCTCATGTGAACCCTGCCCTATGTGTCTGGGAGCTATCTACTGGGCTCATCTGGATAAGATTTATTATGGCAATAACAAACATGATGCCGCCGACATCGGCTTCGATGATTCATTTATTTATGACGAACTGGCTCTGACACCGGAAAACCGTCAGAAAGCTTCTGAAACCATGCTAAGGAATGAAGCCATTGAAGCTTTCAAACTGTGGGAGAACACAGCAGACAAGACTGAATATTGATCAGGAATTCTTTGGCTTAACAAAACTCCTGCCGATTTGTTATTGAAAAGAAAAAGGCCTCCATCCCGGAAAATGAAGGATGGAGGCCTTTTTCTTTATTAATGTGATAAAACTGTTTCACAAACGATGCCCCTTGCTCTACTCGCATTCTGTATAGAAACGGATCAGACGCTCCAATGACCGCTTGCAAACCGGACAGAATACAGGAGCTTCATTTATTTTCATCCTACATTCCTGAAACGCACGGTAAACGCCTTTCGATTGATAACCGGCACCTTCATACACACCTATCCGGGTGTAAACCTCATCAGGATGTCCTGTAGCCGGTGTCGGAACTGGCGTTCCTTCCGGCAGCATATCCTTCCATTTGACGGAAAAATCCTTCAAGGTAGTAATATTCTGTTCCCACGGCTCTGTATCCGACGGATAAATACTTTCGTACTGATCGTCATAGAAATATTCATCAGCCAGTCCGCCGAAGCTGTGTCCGAACTCATGTACAACCACCGGACGGAAATCCTTATGGTGAGCCGTCGTCAGGGTGTAGGAATTATAGATTCCACCTCCCCCATATTCGTCCGTATTGGCCAGGATAATGATATGTTCATAGGGTACGCCGGCCAACAGGTTGTGCAACTGTTTGAGATGCAACGTAGTGAGATAACGTGAAGAATAGAACGTATCAAAATGCGAATCTACCGCCGTATGTTTCCAAATGCCTTTTCCCGGAATACTGACGCCACTTTCAGCTGACGGTGCAGCCACAGCTAAAAAGTTGAAACGCGATTTCAGGGAAGCAAAAGGTTCATGTGACAGGATGGAAGCCACGGCCGTATCACAGTCAGCATAAAAACGTGTCATCTCATCCTGACGATAACCTTCTGCTACAATGGCCACATCGATACAGTTTTCCGGATTGCCTTCCTTTACGATATAACGGTAAGGTACATTACCCGTTGCATTTATCTGACGGATCAGGATATCCTTTGGATCCACAAGATGCCTCATGGAAACCTGCGGCTTACGATGGGAATCCATGAGCGTCACATTGACCCATACCGGCCGTTTGGGAAAGGGAACCAGAAAGGTATTCTCAAATGATTTTTTTACCTTGACGGCTTCTTCCGTAGCCTGCCATTCCTGAAACAGAGAAGAAAAAGAATGACGGTAAAGGGTATCGCCGGTTGCCTCATCACAAACCGTAATCTGTCCGTTACCTTCCAAAGGCAACTCTTTAAGATGATGACGTCGTCCAGCCCATCCCTGTAGTTTAACCAACTGGTCAACGTAGATTTCCTGAGTACGGTTAGTACCTGCAAAGATATAATCCAGACGCAAGGTTGCATTTTCGAACCATTCATCGAAAGCCTGCCCCCAACAATCCATACCACAGACAGCCAAGGCCAGACATAGCATTGTTTTTTTCATATTCGCACGTTATTTGATCTATCTGACTGCAAAGTTAACCTTTTCAGTTACTTTCTTTTCTTGTTAGCGGCACTTTTTTGTCAACGCTCCAAAGTGACATCTTCCACAAAGTCACCCACGCTCAGATTTAACTGCTCAAGCTTGCGTACCCGCTTACCATTCAACCGGATATCCTTAAAACGGATTCGACAGACTTTTCTGTCGTCGGAATAACCATGCAGCACTGATGCACGGAACGGTCCGTTATAGGAAATGTGGCTGAACGTCACATCTTCCACATTCCGTCCCGGACCACTGCAATAGCGTGGCAAGTTCATCACCCGCAGATGAAACAGCTGTCCTTCCTGTATATGTTCTATCCGGATGCTGTCGAAAGTGATATGCCTCAACAGGTTATGGTCGCCCGCATTCAATGCCATGACACCCTGATAGTCCGGATCATCTTCATCATGTTCAAGCACGTCAATGTTGCGGAACAGGATATGTTCTATTACTTCGCCTTCCGTTGAGGTATCACCATGTGTACCGATATTAACAGGATGAGCAATATCAGCCCACAAAACAGAATTGGTAACCTGGATATCTTCCGTATGACCGTAATAATTCCAACGGTGACCGTAAATGGCAATGCAATCATCCGAATTACGTAAAAAGACATCATCCACTTTGACGTGGCGGGCACAATAGAAATCAAGTCCGTCTCCCCATCCCTGATGGCTGAACGATTTCAGTCCGCGTATGACCACGTTTTCGGCCACTGCAGCCGTCATGCTGTTGTACCGGGGATTGATTATGGCAATATCTTCTACCGTAAGATTTCGAGCCCATGCAGCAGAAATACCATTCGGCGTTTCCAAAATCATTCCCCGGCCACATATTCTCACATTCTCCGTACTGTCACAATTCAATGATCCGCGCAGAATGGCCCCTGGAGCCAGATAGACGGTTGTATGTGAAGGTATCTTGAATGTCCGGTTTTGCTTGTCAGCCGGTTCATGGATACCGGGTCCAAAATACGTCACATGATTGTCGGTTGAATCAGGTGCCTGTTCTTCAAGAGCATGAGCAAAGAAATGAAGGTTATGCAAACGATCACCATTACATTCAATGGACAGTTTTTGTGGTCTGTCGAGCGTAAACATGATTTGGTTGCCATCCACTTTCGGACGTATATTGCGGGAAAGCGGACGAATATCCACTGTTTGCAAATTACCGTTGTTCAACTGAATCCAGACATCCACTTTTCCGGAAAAGTCGAACTGTACCATCGAAGCCTCAGAATTGGTATCCATGTCTACCTTGACTTTATACTCATACAGATCCAGCCATTGTTCCGTTCCGGCTTGACGGACTTTAACCGTAAAATCATCATTATGCATCCGGTAATACACGCCTTTTGGTACAGGATAAACCACAATTTTAGCCATAACCATTGGACTTACCAAACATAATCCGGCTAGTAGAAAGGCCATTTTGGTCCACATCGTTTTCTTCAGAATTTTAATCATCGCTTTTTATCGTTTAAGTTCTTAAATACTAAAGTTTCCCACCCCCAATAAGGAGGGTGGGAAGTAACAGTAATTCAAATTT
>OKVF01000064.1_pt1 | contig 125711 bp, 147 predicted proteins | sample 1604831 | NCBI WGS metagenome assembly OKVF01 (sample SAMN01760980, study PRJEB22395) | human gut metagenome
CTGTAAATAAACATTTCATCTCTTCTTCTCCTTCCTGTTCGATTCCTGTATTCTGTTTTTTTTGTTCGCTGCATGCAGACGCTCTACTGTCGATTGCCTTTGCAATCAGCCCAGCAATTCCTTTTGTACCTAAATTTCGATATCTGGCCACATCACCTGTGCCAGTGCAGAATAATGTCTCCACGATCATGCCAGGCATATTAGATGCATTCAGATCATGGTATCCCGAACTGTACTTTACACCACGGTTAGCAAATCCTTTATTTGCGAAATTCTGGCAGATGTTACTTGCGATCGTATTCATGGTCTGGTTGGATGCATCGTATAACCACACCTCTGTGCCGCCAGCTGACGCCGCTCCTGCCGCATTCATGTGCAAGGTGACATAGATATCGCATCCCGCTCCATTCGCCTTATTTGTGCCGTCAGACAGCTCACCAGACACATTGGATGCGTTGGAGTTACAATCAATCACAGTGTGTCCGACAGCCTGCAACATCGGTACAAGTTCGTTGTAGATCTTCCGCACTTCCGCCTGTTCATCGATCAGACCGATTGCACCTTTACAATTCGGGGAATGCCCTCCCCTTAAGCCAATTTTCATTCTTTCTCTTCCTCCTGCTCTTCCGTTTCAAATGCTTTTTCCAGTTCCTCTACGGATACTCTGCCAAATTCGTTCTGTTCGCTCATGTTCTCACCTCCTACCGTGCGATGTCGCACAACAAAAGAGAGCCTGTTTCCAAGCTCTCCTGAATCTATTTATATGTAAGTGCCCTCTCCGAATCTCCTGTTCCAGGTGTTGTTGGGTCTACCACTACACCGAGGATCGCCAGCACTGCAAAGAGCGCATTGATTACGGTTAATAGCTTATCACCAAGGTCTCCAAGGTTGATGTTAAGCCCAAACACTGCCGCAATTGCCTGTATCAACAGTAAGATTGCCGGGATCAGTGCAACCCAGAATGCCTTGTTTTTAATTCTTACAATCCAGTTAATCTTCTTCATTTTTCATTCTCCTTTACAGATACATCGCTACTATTCCACCAATCACAGCTCCGATCAGTGCGGTTACTACTACGTCCCACCGTTTAGCCGGTGTCTGCTCAAGATGCGTCACCTTTGCGGTCAACTGCACAAGGGTCTGGTTCATAAATCCAACCTCCTTGGTCAACCCTACCATTTCTTGCGCCAGTTGATGTACCACATTCACAACGTCCTCTGCTTCTTTCATTCGGTGTTTTAATGAGCCGATTTCTTTTCCGTGCTCTGCAAGTTTCACTTCTACTTCATTTTCTGTCATGTTTTCCCTCCGGTTTTTAAAGTATAAAAATAAGACCATCACGGTCTTGCTCTAATCTCCATATTCGTTCCTTTAGTCTTCCGTAATCCATGTGGTAGACAAATGTCGCTCTGTCCAATTTGGATTATTGACATAGATTGTAATTCCACCGTCTTTTCCAATTAGATATCGACCGGTCCCAAAGATCGAGGAGCCAGACACCTCGCTGTAAGGTGCGTAAATGTCAAACACCGGGCGATACCCAACCGGAATTCTGACTTCATCGAATGCCCCAAATCCTCCGCTGTTCGGAAATTGTGCAAGCATTGTGATCTTGCATGTTACCATAAATCCTCTTCTTTTTAGTTCCACGCGGATGTTATTATTGGAGTTTGCACTTGTATATGGACCTTTCACGGTACCGGAATCGTAAGAGATAGATTTTGTAAGCTGCTTAATTGTCCTAATAAGCCATATGCTATCTCCATTTATGTTTGTCACCGAAAAGTCTCGCATCTCCTCATCTCCGCGAATAGAGCATACCATAGATCCATTCGCGATATCATCTGCCATGCTACTGCCGCCGGAATAAAATTCTAATCCAGAGTAGTTTAATCGACTCCCCCAGTACCTAGACGCTGTAAACGATCTTACCATGTCAATATTCTCTTTTTTTACAAAAACGGAAATTGTACCGTCACTGCTTTTAGACACGATCTCTCCGGTGTCTACATTTATGTAAAAGTGTCCACCCTTACTCTTAATAAGTCCGGCTGTTACAGTTCCAAGGTTGGCAACGATCGCACTGAGCGTTTGCACGTCCAGATTCTCGACTGCGATATAATGGATCACCCACCTACTTCCATCCCACCGCTTGATCGGCTGACCGGATGCTGTCTGCCATAACTGGCCAGCTTTAGGATTTGACGGAGCCGTAGAAGATACAATTATGCCACTTGGTCCTGTTGCACCGGTCGCTCCCTTATCACCATATACTCCGATGATACATGGTGCTGATTGATACGTGCTACCATTTGTATAGGTAACAACTTCATAATTCCACAGATATTTTTTTGACGCCGTTATTGCTTGTACAGTTGTAGTCCATCCTGATGTGGACGCCGACACACCGCTTCCGCTTGCCGTTGCAAGATAATAATTCGTGATAGATTTTATTCCGTTTCCAGTTACCCCTTGTGGTCCCGTTGCACCAGTTGCCCCCTGCGGTCCTTTCGGGCCAGTCGCTCCTTGTGGCCCCTGGGGACCTGTTGCACCTGCATTCCCTTGAGGTCCTTGTGGACCGGTAGCTCCTGTTGCTCCTTTGTCTCCGTATATCCCGATTATTTTTGGTGTAGTGGTCGCTGTCGTATTATCTGTAAACGTAAATTTTTCATAGTTCCACAAGTATTTATTTGTTGCTGTCATCGTCGGAACTGATGTACTCCAACCGCTTGACGCTGTTGTAATTCCTGTTTTTGCGGAAGAAATCAAATAATATTCTGTAATAGTTTTTATCCCTCTTCCAGATGACCCCGCAGGCCCTTGTGGTCCATTATCACCTTGAGGTCCCGTTGCTCCCTGCGCGCCCTGTTTCGATTTCGAAACCGTAAACCGTCTTGTGATAGAATTTCCGTTGTATGTTACTTTAATGTCAACCCATCCGTTATCCGTAGATAGAGCGGATACCTTGTAAGTACGTGTACTTAAATCCCATGTACCAGCAATTCCGGAAGATTTTGTTACGGTGTAAGTAGCGACTTTTGAAACGTCCTGTGCGCCGTTGTAAACCTGCACTTTTGTAGAGCAATCTATAAAGCTTCCACCGTTTCCGTTTGTGTCTGTTGCTACTGTTTGGGAATCGTTGGACAATGTTACTACTAAAGTTTCTATGTCCTCAGGAGCGGGAGACCAGTCTGTGGCTTTATTACCCTTTTCAAGTTTGATATTTCGAATTCTCCATTTTTTACCCACTTCATTATTTGATAACATGAAATCTATTTTTCCATTTAAAGATGTAGATGGATATTTTAATTTCAATGAATATTTTGCAGGCGTTTTGTTAATTGTTTGATTTTGATCTGGAGTACCAAAATCTGTTTCTAACAAAGCAGTTTCAGCAACAGTGTCTACCAGATACGCTTCGTAACTCACTATGTATTCAACATTTTTTTCTGGTATAAATTCTTGAACAAATCCAGACCATATCCCACCAATCGTAACTTCACACCATCCATTAACCATCTGGAGAGATTTTGTATTACCACCTTTAATCCAATGGTTAAAAGTATTAAACCCTGTGTTTAATAGTAAATTCCTACCGCCAATCTCCAAATTATCCACATCCGTAAGCACAACAACACTCTGCGTATCCAAAGCATTTATAGTCCCGTCTGCGCTGTAAAGCGTGCAACGGAGTATTTTCGCAGTTGCAGTCGGTGTATACTCCTTTGCACTTTCGTTCGCAGATGAGGTGTATTTCACGGAGTATGATGTTCCGTTGGTTGACTCTTCGATTTTAAATCTACCATTATATGGTATCCTTGTCGCACTGTCTCCATCTCGATAAAACGACCGGAATGTTATTTTAGATGGTGTTAAAGCTCCGTCTGCACCTTTTTTAATAGCGGTATCGGACGCTTCCAGGATGTAGCTTCTTGAGTTTGTTCCGTCTTTTCCATTTTCGCCTTTGATTTTTGTCCATGCGTATTTCGTCGGGTCTGTAGAATCCGCTTGCGTGAAATCTGTATACTGTCCAATATAAAACTTCCCAGCGCTATTCGAAACATCAAACCCTGTCTTGCCATCTGCACTGTTTGCGTAGGCGATATGTAAATAACTTGTTTTCCCATCTGCACCATTCTTACCAGCAATTCCCTGATCTCCTTTTACGCCTTGCGATCCTTTAAACTGCGACCAGGTATATCTTGCAGGATCTGTAGAATCTTCCTGTACAAAGTCCACATAAGTTCCAATATAAGCAGACGGCGTCTCTGTCATCTGACTGAACGTTGTCGGCTTTGCCACAGAAGAATACTTGATGTGGAAATAACTGGTCTTTCCATTCGCACCAGCTGTTCCAGGAATCCCCTGTTCGCCTTTTTCTCCTTGCAGCCCTTGTAGCCCACGTTCCCCCTGTTCGCCTTTGATTTTTGTCCATGTATACTTCGTAGCATCTGTACTATCTGCCTGTGTATAATCCGTGTACTGCCCGATATAGAGCTTATTTGTGCCATCCGTGGTGGAAAATCCCGTCTTGCCATCTGCACTGTTTGCGTAGGCGATATGTAGATACGGGGTCTTTCCATCAGCTCCCGGCTTTCCGGGTGTTCCGATCGCCCCGTCTGTGCCTTTGATCTTACTCCATGCGTATTTTGTCGGGTCTGCGCTGTCATTTTGCGCAAAATCAACATACATTCCGATATATTCCCTATTACTGTCGGACACGGAAAAATCTGTCCTACCGTCTGCGCTGTTCGCATAGGCGATGTGGGTGTACTGTGTTTTTCCGTCCTTCCCATCTTTTCCCGGGATTCCCTGATCCCCCTTTGGACCCTGTATACCATCCAATCCCGGAGCGCCTTGTGGTCCCGGAGGTCCCTGTTCGCCTTGCTCTCCTTTCTCACCTTGCGGACCCTGTTCCCCGTCTTTTCCGTCCTCTCCATCCATTAAATCTGCAATCGTAACCTCGTAATACCCACGTTTTATCCCATTTTCCATAGCCTCAAACGAGTACACCGCCTTTGTATCCACGTCAGTAGCATTTACCGTAACACTCTTACCAACATAAAACTCTGTGCCATCTTTGCTCCACCGGAATTGTAGCTTGTCTGCCACGTCCACGCCGTTATCGTAAGCGTAAGCTGTCAGAGTAGTGCTACCAATGCCATTTTTAAAGATGATGCCATTGTTGGTGGAGATGGAACAAGTGTAGACCTTATTTTTGTTGATAAGATCTTCCATCCTCTGCAACAAGCTATCCGAAATTTCGGATGTAAGCTCTTTGTAGTTTGTAAATACCGTCTTTGCAGTTTTTGGATTGGTAAGACTGCGCACCTGTTCGGACACTCTTGCCTGTAGATAAAGGACTGGTGTCCACTCCTGATCCTGCATCCTTACCGTATCCCCGATGTTGGTGTCAAAATATCCGTCCACCTCGTAAGTCACCACCGGTTCAGATGCTGTTTTAAGATCAGACAGAGCCATGCTATAGAGCTTGTCCTTGCTGTCTGTATCGTACTCTTTACGCATCAGGATATAAGCATCAGCCTTATTTACGATGTTGGATGGGAACCGGTCTCTTGCCTGTGGTGCCCGGATGATTGCGCCGTCTGTAAAGTACTCGATATTCCCGTTCTCATCGTATTCTTTTTTGTCCAGTCCATTGATCGTCAGCCCGTCTTTCCCGGTCGGCTGGATGCAGGTGTAAAGCTTCTCGGCATCTGTGGTTTTTCGAATTCCGGTAATTCCTTTCCCGTACCGCAGTACAATGTCATTCCGGTATTCTCCGACTCCGCTGTCTGTATCGGAGTGTTTCCGATATACATTCAGCACAATCTCTTTTAAGGAGTAATCGCTGTTAAGCACTGTCTCAAACTCGATCTCCGCAGAAAATACATTAGCCAGGGAGAATAATCTCTTTAATACGGACGTTGTACCTGTCCATTCGTTGGTGATCCGCTTATCTGACACCTCGTTGAGACCCAATTTAAGTGTCCTCTCCGCGTCAAATACGGTAAGGTACTCTTCAAAGCTCATTGCTTTTCCAGCTTTGTATTCGCCGGCATCCTCATTGATTAACTCAAACGACAGTGACCACGCCGTGGCAGTAATCGTCTGCTCTGTCTGGTGGGTATTTACGATATTTAGATAATAGGATTTCCTCCTATAATTAAACGCCACCTTATTCCCAGCGGTGACATGCTGCGCGTCTGGATGCTTTGCATTGACAGTAAAGGTGTACGCATTCGCTGTACCCTGCAAGTATTCGTGCAGATCATCATTCCAGTAATGCATGGACTTTTTATGCCCGTTGTCCATGTATGCTACTGGCGTGTTATTTGTGCTTAGAATCGCAATTCTGATGTTATCCATTACAAATATACCTCCCGTATTTTTGCTTTAATATGCGGCGGTGGAGATGAAAAGGAAGAATAGCAGAACTGGACTTCCGTTGTCCCCGGTGGAACTTTTGGATAATTGGATCCATTAATCTCATCTCCTTTTGCCGGCATCCCGTTTACATAGACCTTTGTACTCTCTCCATCTATAGACACCACATCTCCGGCACGATACCGGTTCGGCACATCCTTATACTTATCGACATTGTCTTTCCGGAATCGGATGCTTTTTAAATAGTTGTGTGTGACGTACTGGTTTGATAGATTTCGGTCTCCCCACTGTCCGATCCAGATTTGGATTTTTTCGCATTCCATGTCCTTAATTTCCGGGATCGTGAGATCCCTGTAAGTGCCATACCAGAAAATCCGCAGCTTTTCTCCCTCTTTTAAAAAGTCATTATGGCATCCCATTTTTAGGTTAAACGGATTGCCCTCGTAGGCTGTCGGCTGGAATTCCTCTCGTCTGATTAAGGTGTTCCCTGGGGCAAACCACTCGACACGAGCCGTGTTCCCCGCGGCATCACTTTTGTTAATAGACATGGCGCAAATCACCTTGTTATCTCCCGTCAGAAATGCAATGGTCTGCGCTCCTGTCTGCCCCATCAAACCAGTTTCGAACCAGTGCTGGGTATAACAATAAAAATTCTTCGCACCACGTCTGCCCTCGCTGTCCACCGGAATAGTAAGTGTTTTCATTCCACCGTTCCAGTATCCAGATGTGACTTGTCCACCTTTTAATGCCATCACGTTGTATCCGGCAACATTCCGTACTTCCAACGTTCCTTGCGTTGTGTTTTCCGGATTCTGATAAGAGGTGCCATGATCATCTTGAAACAAGCCGTAACCGTTAAACAGTTCTTCGGACGCTTCGTAGTTCTCTCCGTCCGCCTCTTCCTGTTTTCCGAGCTGGATCACTCCATACTGGCTCACAAGTCCGATAAATCCGTTTTCGTGTTGGTGTGTGATCTCATAATCCACATCTGCCCATTCGGTGCCGTTGTTTTGGATGGTAATGGTCTGGTAGCCGTTATTCTGGACGCCATAGAAGTCGAATTCTGCGGTGGAGTATGCTACACCGTCAGGGATTAGCCATGTGATTGTGCCAGTGCTGTACATATCATCCTCTCCCAGCACCGGTTCCCCATCCACGATTGCTTCATAGTAAATGCTTGGTTCGTCAGAAAAAATCAGTCTCTTTGGTTCTTTACTATACAGAATTTCTGACATTTTTCTGCGGAACTCACTGAGTTCCCTTGCCGTAGAGTTTGAAATACGAAACTCCATTACAATCTGTTTTGGAGAGTACGTGGAATGCGTAAACTCTCCTCCATTTACATTTTCAATGCTCCTTGTATTATTTGTGATGGAAGGTGATAAGTTCCGGTCAAGTCTTGTAATCTTAACCGGAATATCCACGCCTCCATAGGTTGCTTTAAGCAAGCCCAACTCTCTCACCTCCTAATAGTTTCTCGAAATCATCCATCTTTTTTATCATCGGTCTTGCATATCCAACCGTCTGCTGTGCGACAACTCTTCCGTCCAGCGTCGTTGTCAGATTGATATTTAGATTAATATCCTTTTCGCCCATAATCTCCAAGATTGATTCCTTAATATAACCTTTTAGCGATCGCAGTGGTGTGATCGCTTCTGCTTCTCTTTCCGCAGCCCCTCCGATTCCTCCGGACGGCATCTGGAATAATGCTGGTTTGGTAAGGATTCCGCCATCTTTAAACCATTTCACATCCAGCATCGGCAGACTTGGTAATAAATCGGACAAATTGATATCTCCAATACCATCCTCGTACCCAACTCCACGATAAGCAGCCGCAAGGCTTCCGTACGTAGACACTGCGTATCGAATGGATGCAAGCATATTAGATAGTGGATCGTAGATGTTTTTATCGTATCCGGGCATTGCATAGGCTCTAAATGTCGGGTCAATGACCTGCATAAGTCCCTTGGATGGCGTCCCATTAATCGCATTGATATCCCAGTTGTTAATCGCATTCGGATTTCCACCGGATTCTGTCTGCATCTGATACAACAGGCGTTCCAAATTAGCTTCGGAATACTGTCCAGTCATCTGTAATGCCCTTGTGGCTAACGTTCTCCACTGCTCTACTCCTGCACTTGGATTGTAGTTTACATGTGACTGAGTATCAAATATCCCTTTTACAAAACCAACAACGCTATCAAATACTGTATTGACAGCACCTTTTGCAACGGATATCCACGGTTCAAACGCTCCCGTTAAATCCGTAAATTTATCAATTGCAATCTGCACGATCTTACTTGGATGTGTGATGTAATCCCATACATTTCCCGTAAAGTCTTTTACCGTACTCCATATCCCACCGAAAAAGTCGCCGATTCCACTTGCAAAGTGCGGAAGTTCTTCCAGAAAACTCTTTGTTTGGTTGGCTGGCATGATTTTCGTTCCCTTTTCCAGTGGCAGAACTACATCTCTCCCCTCTGGAATAAATGGTTTTCCATGTGGTGGAACGATCATTTCTTTGTATGTAGAGCCTTTCTGGTCGTTTACGATACCTAGCGTGTCTTTTGGAATGCCACCAGTTCCTCTTGCAAACTTCGGGACTTCCCACAATGCAAATTGCTTGTCCGACCCTACTTTATCAAGCACCCAGTTTACACCGTGTATTACACCGTTTACCGCTCCACCGATAGGCTTTACAATTGCGTTCGCAATCCCTTTCACGATTCCTCCAAGAGTATCCTTTAGATTGTTAAATCCGTCTTTAATAAACTTCCAAACAGAAGAAAAAGCGTCCATAGCTTTCTCTTTGATCGAATCCCATATTCCACCGAGCGTGCCCTTAATGCTGTTCCAGATTCCGGTTGCAGTATCCTTGATTCCATTCCAGATGCCGGAAAAGAAATTCGCAACAGGGGTGAATATAGCACTTGCGGTGTCACTTATCCAATCCCATGCGCTTTTTAATGCAAATTTTATTACTTCCCATACTGTATAAATAACAGCTTGAATCGCGTACATAACCGCACCGATCGTTCCCTCGATAAATTTCAGAGGTCCTTCTATTACGTTATAAATCTGCTCCCAGATATCAGCAAAGAAATCCTTAATGCCGTTCCACACTTCTTGTATTTTCTCGGATATGGTATCCCATAATCCAGACATCCAATCTTTAAATGCATTCCATTTTTCGGACAGCCAGTCTGTGATATCTCCCCAGTTTTTTATTACTGCCACAACTGCTGCAACCACTGCAATAATTCCGGCAATAATTCCGGCTACTGGTAATAGCACTCCTGTCAAAAATGCCATTGCACCTCCAGCCGCTGCTATTCCACCAGCTACAACCGCAAGAATCGGTAGTAAAGCCGAAATCACCATTGCAATCCCACCGATTACGACTATAATAGTCTTGCTTGTTCCAGAAAGACTGCTAAACCACTTTGCAACTTTCTGAATGATAGGAACAAGTGCTTCCAGAATTGGGGCTACTGCTTCTGAAATGGCACTCCCAAACTCAGCCATAGCCAACTTTACGTTATTTAGCGCAACCGTTTCTTCGTCAATCGGGTCTAAAGTATTGCTGAAAGTCGTTTCCACAGTCCCCTGACTGTCTGAGGCAGCGCCTCCTAGGTCGTTCAGGTTTAGAACCCCTCTTTGGATGGCATCTACCATCCTCACAGCACCTTTTGTTCCGAATACCTCGGCGGCGGCGTTTAATGCTTCCGTCTGATCAGTCGCATTCAAAATTTTATCCTGCGTTTCTGCCAAACCGTCAGTGAGTGATTTCCCGTCTTTTGCATAATTTACCGCTGCCTTTGATAAGCTGCTTAATGCGGCAGACCCGTCTACTCCTGCCTGCTCAAATGCCCCCAACAGCTTTACTGAGTCCGAGAAACTCAATCCCAATTCTTGTAGCTGTGGTGCTCCTTCAATCGCTTTCTGAAATAGATCGTCTACAGATACGCCCGTGTCTTGCGCTGTTTTTGCAACATCATCAAGTACGCTGTCTAGATCATCACTCGACATGTGGAATACGCTAATCGCCTGTTTTGCATTTTGCGTTGATGCTACCACATCGGATCCAGTAATTTCCGAAAACTTCAACATTTTTTCAGATGCATGTTGTAATTTTTCATCGGTGAACCCGAACTGCGTATTCATCTCCCCAATTACTTTTCCGATGTTTTCAAGGTTGTCTATCGGAAGGCTGGACGCAATGCTTTTATAGACATTATCCATTCCTTCAGCAAGCTTCCCTGTAGCACCTGTCGCTGCTATGATTGCATCAGATCCGGCATCTACCTCATTAAATGCTTCTTTTGCGTTGTCACTAAACTCTTTTATCTTCTGCCCTGCATCTGCTATGATTTCAGCGGCTTGCATCATGTTTCCTGCAACAATTCCTTTTCCGATACCGTCCAGTGCTTCTCCTGCCTCACCTGAATTCTTCTTCATCTCGTTCAGGTCGTTGTTCACTTCATCAATACTCGCCCCGTCATCTACCTTGTTCAATGTAGCTTTCATCTTTGACAGGTCAGTTTCTGCCCCAAACGCTTCTTTTCCTATCTTGTTAAGCGCTACTGTCAGATCGTCACTGTTCGCCGTTCCATTTTTTATGGCATTCGTCAGCCTCGTTCCGAGGATGTCCTGAAAATCATCTAGGGACTTTCCGGTTGCTTCAAACAGCGTCTGCAACTGCTTCGTGCTTTCTTTTAGGGATTTCTGCTCAGTCTCCATTCGACTAATCTGCGTGGTGTAAGATTTTAAATCCTGTTCCGTCTTCGCAATTTCCCTCTGAAATTCTCGGTATTCTTCCGCTCCGATGTCACCAGATTTGAACTTCTTTTCTACTTCTCCCTGTGCCTGCTTTAAGGCTTCCAGCTTTTCCTTGGTATTTTCGACCTGTTTACTTAATAACTCCTGTTTCTGTGCAAGCAACTGCGTATTCTTCGGGTCAAATTTTAATAATTTATTTACAGAGCTTAATTCGCTACCAAGACTTTTTGATGTATCTTCCGCGGATTTTAAAGCTTTGCTGAGCGCCATTGTATCCGCACCGAATTTTATTGTGATTCCTTTTATTTTCTTATTCGCCACTTTCTCACTCCTTTAAAAATTATCAAAATCTTTCTGAGTTGCTTTTCTAGCAGTCGTCTTTTCATCTTTTTTCTGGTTGTCGATATACTCTTGTACATAGTCCAGACAGTCACCGATCGTCATTTCTTCCATATCTTCGCTGGTTAATCCAACCTGTCGACAAACATAAAAAAAAGACTCATTTGTGAACGGTTCGCCACTCGATGAATCTTTATCACTTATTTTTTTTTACTTGTTGGCATAGTGTCTGTAAGCAAATCTTTTACTTCTCCCATGATTTCATTGAGCGGGAATACTTCGAATCCATCCAACCACTCCAATGGATCAGGAATCGTCCTGTCTGCCGTTTTTGCCATTGTCCAGATAATGTCGTAAAACACCTCCATGTCCATGTGATCCAGCGATGCAAAAGAGATATCCTGTATTCCAAGATTCCTTTTCGTTCCTTTTCCAAACACTTTCGCTACTTTCATCAGGTCTGCAAAATAATCTCTTCCAAACTGCGCCTTATATCTCTTTGGCAGTGCTGCTGTTGATTTCAATTTCACTTGTTTTTCGTCAATGTAAATTGTTTTTTCCATAACATCCTCCGCTTTTCTATTGGGGCAGATCGCTCCACCCCTTTATTTCGCTTTACCTACTTTTGCCTTTCCAATCTTCCCCCTGCCTACCAAGGCGAGGTCTCCAGGGGGTGCTATTCCCCCGATTTTTCATATACTGTTGTATACCAAGAGTTATATGTTGCTTCGTCAACTCCTGCTGCTGTGGATGCTTTAACTAAGTTGTCTGTCGGTCTCGGACTTGCCACAAGCGAAAGTTCTGTTGTGTTCGGTTCTCCGCTATCTTTTGTTGTACTTCCAACAGATGGTCTGTTTACAGAGCAGTAATAAAAGAGGTGTCTTGTCGCCTTGACATCTCCCTGAAATTCGAACATCAGTGCGATATTTGCCACCTGTGCGTCAGAGTTTTCGAGAATCACACCTTTTTCTGTTTTCTCCTCTTTTAACACTTCTGTCCGGAATTCTTCCGGTACTCTTGCAAGCGTAAGTGTACCCTCGTATCCCTGATTATTTGCGTTGGTGTAATAATCAATGTCATCCGCTTTAAACCGGATCAGATCGCCGCTCTTGTCGAATGTGATGCTTACCGCACCCGGCAATTTCTTCGGTGCACCGTACGTGATTTTTCCACTCTCACCCACTGTAACAACAGCGTAATAACAGTTTCTCAAGCCAAATTCCACTTTGTTTTCTTTTTCTGCCATGTTCTTTACCTCCTATATTTCAATTTCATATGCTTTCAAATACATATTTTCAGAATCTAAAAAACTCTCGTACGATTCATACGGGAGCCCATTGTTATTTAGTAGTTGCTTTACTTTTTTCTCCAGTTCCACGTCCTTTTTCTCTGTGTACACTTCAATCGTGACAGCATATCCCTCATGGTACACTATGTCATCGGCGTAAAATGCAATATCTTCATCCGCGTAATATACAATATACGGAAGCTCTGGCACTTGCCCAACCGCAAAGCAACGATACGCAATCGGAAGATTGAGTGATTTTAACTTGTCTTTTAATTCTGGCAATATCATTTCACAGTCTCCTTCCCAATTCTTCTACATATTCTTTCACGCATTTTTGCTCCACTTCTTCAATATGTGGATACGCCTGTACTTGTCCTATCTTCCTACCGCCACGCTTTAATTGATGTCCTTTTTCCAGCAAATGTGTCAGTCGATATGTCGGATCTTTATTGTATACCGTGATTCCGCTTCTACCTGTTGTTCTTGTCCAATTTTTCGCATAAGTTCCGCCATTTTTACTTTTTGGACTTTCTGCTTTGAGCATTCTCACAGCTTTCTCCGATACATTCATCGCGACATCAGCAGTTGTTTCCTTTACTTCCTCTGTATATTCTTCCATCTGCCGCATAATTTCTCTTGCGAGTTTGTCAGCACTTATGCTTTCGCTCATTTTTCGATCCTTTCCGTACAGGTCAATTCCAGTTCTTCTGCGCTGATCTGATACGTTTTCACCACTTTCAGTTTCTTTCCGTGGAATCGGATATACCTCTGTCCTCCATATTCGTAAGGATGCACGATCAAATTTTCTGAAATTTCCATATTGTTCTGTCCTGCAAGGTAGAATTCATTTCGGGGAACTTTTTCTTTGCAACACCAGATCTCCTGTTCCGTTTCAATCGGTACTTGCTGACCGATCTCATCCTCTTCATACCCATTGGAAGATATCAATATCACTTTCTCATCCCATGTTCGATTCATTTTGCACCGCCTTAATCATCAGGTTGTTTAGTCGAAACCGGATGCTCCTCGGAATCACTCCGTCTTCTGGATGATTGTACTTCCACGTAGCCCAATCCAGCACAAGCAGGATGTGGTCATATCTTTCTTCCGTAATACGAACGCCGTGTACATTTTCGCATTCGTCCAGAATACCATCTATGATCGCATAAAGGACGGAATCCTTACTATCTGTAGAGATTCCAAGTCTGTTTTTTAATAGTTGCAATACAATCACTCTCATAAGCATACTCCTTATGAATTCGCCATGATCCCCTGTTTTTTCATCCCCGCAAGAATCGCATTGATTTTATCTTTCAGGTCAGTTGCTGTTTCTGTGGACAAATCTTCGATCAAAGCCATCTGTTTCACACCGCCGAGCGTTGTTTTATTCGCCGCTGGAAGAGTGTAACTTGGTCCTGCAGGTCCCTGTGCGCCCGGTTCTCCCTTGTCGCCTTTCGGTCCTGCTACTCCTGGATCGCCTTTTGCTCCTGCTGCTCCTGCTGGTCCTGCTGGTCCTGCTGGTCCTGCTGGTCCTGCTGGTCCTACCTGCTCATTCTTCACGCCCTGCTCTAACTTATTCAGTTTCTCTGCTGTAATAACGTCATCATTATTCCATGTAGTTGGTTCGTATGCCATTTTGAATACCTCCATTATACTATTTTGCTTTACCTGCTTTTGCCTTGCCTACTTTCCCTCTGCCAACTAAGGCTACATCGTCAGAGGGAACTATTCCCCCTGTGTGTATGTAATGTAGAATCCGGCGTCTGCATCCGTTTTCTTCACATCGTATCTTACAACTCCGGCAAGCAGTTTGCCGTAAATCTGGTTATCTACCCATTCAACGCTTGTCCGTTTGCGGTCGAAGAATGTGCAGAATGATTTCGGATCACCGACAAAACCTTTTAATTCGCCAGCTTCTGCGATCATTTCGTCATCCAAAACGATTACCTCTTTACCAGACAGCGCCTTTCCGCTTGAGGAAGTGATAGAATCCTGCAACAGATATCTTCCATTTTTATCTTTCAGCTTGTCCAGCTCGGCATACAAGGAAGCTGAAATGATGAATTTCACAGGATACACTTTCTTGATTTCTTTGTTCACCAAGTCTTTCAATCCATCCAGCCCGTTCACAGTCTTAGGTGTTGCACTTTTTAATACAGTCGCAACGTCTGTGTTGATTGTGTTTCCGGACTGGTCATTGATTTCATCTCGGATCAGACCTGTTACATCATAGTCAGCGTCATCGATCGCCTCCTGTGAAATCGGGATATATCCTCTTCTTGTTTCGATGTTGTAGCTAATTTCAGTAATTTTTGGTTTGGAAAGTTCTGGGTTCTGCGCAAGTTCTTCTACAGTGTTCATTTTGCTTCCAGATTTCGCAATTACTGGATATTTTCCAGATGCACTGTTTACGCTTACTACTTTTACATAGTTTCTCAAATCAACGATGTCCTCTGGTTTCTCCTGTGGTGCAAGGAGTTTCTGTGGGATCAGAGCACCTGCATCTGCTTCTTTAAATCCGCCCTCTCTTACCTGCCCTTTGGACTTCACAAATGCGTTAATCGCACTTCTCATTTCTTCAATTTCTTCTTCATTTCTTCTACCCATGTCTTTTTTCTTCTCCCTTCTTTCCGGTGTTTTTTCATACTCCTTCATCTGCTCACGGAGTTCTGATAATTCGGTTTCCAATTTGCTTTTTCTCTCATTATGAGCATCATTCTCCTCAGTAAACTTTGTGATAGCATCGTCTACCAAAGAGCGATCTTCTTCGGTATTTGCTTCATTGATTGATTCTTCCAGTTCCTTTTCTCTTGTCTCAAAATCTGCGTCTTTTCCACGCATTTCTTCCAGTTCCTTTTCTTTGTCTGCGATCTGTTTCGCAAGCATTAACTGTCTTAAAGCCATTATTTTTCTCCTTTCAATCTCCTCGTGGCATTACTTCGCCACTGCACCAACTGTTTCTCCCGATACTGTTCCACCTGTGCATGTCTCGCCTGTACGCCCGTATCTTCATAAGCCGGGAATGTGCATACAGACACTTCGTGCAGATCAACTTCTCGTATTGTCCATTTCACAGTGCCGTCATCTCTCCAGTCCGTTTCCTCACGCACGATGTTAAAACCGAACGAGCACTGATCCACATCTCCACGTTTTACCCTCTCATACAGGTTCATTGCGTCTGAATCATTTTCATTGATATCAATTTCGCCCCATAGACCTCTTGTATCGGTTCTCAGGCGTAAAGTTCCAACTTTTGTCCGTCCAAGTACAAGTGTGTCATCATGGTTTGTCAGAGCACGGATGTCGTTGCTCATGGTGTTCGCAAATGCTTCTGGTGCAATCTCTTCATAAGCTCCCGGCCACAACTCTGTTTCGGAATTAAACACAGCGAAGTATCCGGAAATTGTTTTCTTTCCGTCCTCCGCTTCTCGTGTTTCAAACTCCGCTTTCCACGATCTGGTTAAGTTTTCTTTTTTTCGTTCTTCCACTATTCATCACCTCCTCTTAGCTTTTTCTGTTCCCCGATCATCCCCCGTGGAATGTAGTTTTCAAGGATGATTAGATCATTCAATCCATCTTTCGGAGAGTCACCAATCAAGTTCAATACATCATTTCCTGTATAAATTCCTCGGATATATAGGTTCATGCCGATTTCTGCAAGCTCTTTGGTGTCATAAGCCATCAAACTCTTTGAGTTGCATTTAAAGTACCAATGCGGGCTCTGAATCAAACCTTTCGTAAGTGTCTGTTGGAATACGTCCGCAATCGACTTCACTCGCGTACGGACAAAGTTGTTGTATTCATCCTTGTTAAAACTTCCGACCCCAAGAAAAAAAGGCGGCACATCCAACAGGGATGCTACCGTCCTCTTATCAATCTCGACCGATTCATTGATTGCGATATCCTTAAGGGATAGTGGTTTTACCTCTGATACTTCTAAAAACTCTGCTGGTATGATCCACGGCTCACCCGGTTTCGATTCTTTCAAATATTTTTCTTTAATTTGCTTTCTTCCGGCTTCATTTGCGAAATCTTCCGACATTGCATCTACCTTAACAATGACGTTTGGCATGTATTGACCGCTCATAAAAGATTTCTTAGTCGCATTCGCTTGTTTCAAGTTCGATGCAATATCTTTCAGAGCCAACCTGTACCCGGTTCCCTTCCACGGATATTCTGGGTTCGGGTTGATTGCAAAGTGCAGCACTTCACTGGGATCATATTCTTCGCTTCCGTAAATCACCTTATATCCCGTTGACGTCTCTTCAAAACTTGTCATAGACGGCTTCAATGGAATCAACTCGTCAATATACCCATCCCTCATCACAGGCAGGACAACTGCGTTCCCGTCACCCGGTAATAGCATCGAGTAAACAATGTTGTAAACCCACGCTTTTCTTGTCATCAGCGAATACGGATTAATGTCAATCTTTCGTGATAGCTCATTCTTAATCCGGATGTCTCCATGCGGACCATTCTCCATTAAATGGATTGTCATGCCAGAAACCAAATCGGCAATTTTCTGACACGCTGCACGAATTTCAGGGTTCTGCGCCAGCGTTGTGTATCCTGACGGAAATAAAAAATCAGAGAACGTAGCTCCCTGATACACAAATACTTTATTCTGTGGTTCTGATCTAATGCTTTTCTGCTTCTTTTTCTTCGCCATTTCAATCTCCTATTCTCTCTTTAACCATTTATTTGCTGCATTTCCAAGTGCCATGTCGTCCAGCATCTGGCAGCACGAAAATACCCCTGCATCGAATAAGTCAATTCGTCTTACACCGCCGTCCCCGTCTACCTTTTCGTACTGGATCATGTCATCCACTTTTTCAATCGCCCGTACATTCTGCACACAATACTCAAAAGCATCCGAATGCAGGTAATAGAATTTCTTATTCTTTACTTTTACCTCAATATGTCGGAATCCCTCGGATTTTACATAGAAGTACTGTGGCTGATCTTGAATTTTAAATCCTGCTTTTTTCATTTTCAGGAAAAATTCACGTCCAAACTTCTTGTCGAATCCAACAATTTTGATTTTGAATCCCATCTTTTTCATGGAGATAAACCAGTTCACAATGTCATCGGGAAGCACCGTGGCTGTATTACTCATCGTCAGCCATCCATCCTCTTCCCAACCAAACAGTGGGATACCATCTTCATCCGCTTTTTTAATTGCTGCTGCCCTTGGGAAGAAAGCGTGTGTAATACAGATATCCACGTCTTTATATGTTCCATAAATTGCACCTGCAGTTAAATCGTGAAGTTTTGACAAATCAGCGCCACCGTACCATGTGATCGGCAGTTTTGCCAACTCTTCCAACGACCAGTTGTATAAATCATCCGATGTTCTAAATTCGTTGATATCAAAATATGCGTTCAGAGCATTTGTAAAGATATTTAATGTCTTATTCAAATATTCCGCTCTTAACTGCGGTTCATTCATTGCCTGCGCTGCATCATCCAGAAGTTCACTAACCGTAACAGTGACCCCGATAGACGGTGTACACATCTGCAGTACTTCCGGATCATCCAATGTCGTGATCTCGCCTTTGCTGTTTAAAACATTGCCTTCTTTGTCCTGATCTGCTTTACAAATAAAAATAAAATAGGAGTCATACGCCTTTTCTGTATTTGTTCCATCCAAAACTCCATGTAACGTATTTAACCTATTTGCTAAAAAACCATCTGGAATATCACCAGCCGTAGAAATACCAATCAAAAGTTTGTTCCGATACGCTTTCATAGCATTTTTCATCAGTATATATTTCTTTGCCGCTGCTCTCTTCCAGGAATGCAGCTCGTCAAGAATCAGGCAGTTACAGTTCAGAGAGTCCAATTTATCCTCTTGGTTGGCAATCGCATACATTTCTGCGGTACCATCTCCGAAATCAATACTAATGGAATGCTCTTGGTTATTGTTTCGGATTCTTAGCTTATCAACATCTCCACGCAAGGCTTCAACGTTATCCACCAAAAATCCAAAACTTTCCATGGTTTGTTTCACCGAGTTCGCCACAATGTATGTCTTTGCCCCAGATCTTCTGTCCAGAATACTCTTTGCTTCTGCCAGTGCAGCACTGAAAGATGTTTTCCCCTGTTTTCTTGGTAAAAAAATAAGCGCTTCGTTAAAACGCCTAATGTCTGTTCCTTTTCGGAAAAATCCAAACAAATTTACACATACAAACTTCTGCCAGTCCGTCAATAACATTGGAGTACCTTTAAAGCTCACTCCATTCTTATCCTCACCTTGTACGTGGTGGATGGTCCCCTCAATTAGATCAATCACAAAATCAAATTGATCGCTACGAAAATCCAGATCGTCACGCTCCAAATCTTCCAGAAATCTTTTGCACGCAAGTACTCTGTCTATATTTACCAGGACTTTCCTACTTACGATATCTTCCGCATAACGCACAGCCGTATCGAAATGCGGACTGTTAATACGGGATAAGTCCATTTACTTTCCCTGCTGTTTTTCCAGTAATAATGCAAATGCAGATTTCTCTTTTTTCGGCTGTTCAATTTCTGCATTGTACGTTTTTGCATTTAGCATCAGTCTGTCAGAATACGTTCCGATGTCTTTCCGTAGATTTTCGAGACTCACGAGAATAGGGCTTTTTTTACCCCCGCTTTTCTCCGTGTCCAAAATCACTTCATATCCGGAATCTTCGAACTGCTTACTTAAGACATTATACTGATAGATCATGTCTGCGTAGATCTCAATCACCTGTTTATACTGCACTTTATAGGTTCCCAGTTCTTTCATGTACTTGACTGTCCTGTCAATAATTGTTTGCCTTTGTGGTATGTATCTCGCCATCTATTCTCACCTCCTTATCTGCCGGAAAATTTATTTTCACAAATCCGCTCTATTGGAAAGAGTCCTCTCTCCCGATTCTCCTGAGACATTTTTAATTCTCAAAAGGGAGGGGGGGATACCTTGATCTCGCTCAACTTCAAGCTTATTCCTTCTTTTTCTTTCATCAATTCCGATGTATAAATCGCAGATTCTTTTCTTTTCGTAACGATTTTTATAAAAATCTCTCCAAGTGGGGTTGATGTCACACTCCATTTATCATTAGCACCAACACCGATATCGACACACTTCTTTACTGCATCCCCCAATATCTCAGTTACTTCCGAGACGCTTCTATCTACTCGTCCACTCCACTCAAGTTCGTACATCTTGATTTCTTCCATGCTTCAAACTCCCTTCTTCTTTTCCTCTGCCAGTACATTCCAAGGCTTGTTACCTTGTCCGTCTTCCTGTCGTGCATCCGGTCATGTTGCGCTGTAGACATACTGATGAGATTCCAGTCCGCAAGCGCAAGCTCCGGATACTCTTCCAGTGGATAGATATGGTGTACTGTCGTTGCTTCTGCATACTTGCCATACCTCTTAGACTCTTGGCACTGGTATGCGTCACGCCTTAGTATGCTTTCTCTTTTCTTTTTCCACTTTCGACTTTCGTAAAACTTTCCCATGTTTCTTCCCTTCAATCAGCTTCCCACAGTTCTTACATCTCCACGTGTGCTTCGTGATAAAGCTACCATCATTCTGTCTTGCAAGATCTGTACTGACATATTCCGTCTTGTCATGCTTGCATAACAATCTTTTAACAATTTCCATGCTCTTCTCCTTTTCTGGACATAATAAAAGCACCCATCTCTGGATGCCAAGAATTTAGGATTACTGCTCGAAAGAATTACAAATGCCAACAAAAACCAAAATAACCAGGTACACAATCAAAATTTATAGGAAAAAGGAGGAACCTTGCAGTAGTCCACAACGGGTATAGCAGGACTCGAACCTGCGACACATCGGTTAACAGCCGATCGCTCTACCAACTGAGCTATACACCCATAGGATGCCTTTTATTGACATCCTCTACCCTATCCGCACTCGGGTACTGACACTAAATATAGATTGCTGAATCTATTTTTGTTTGTTTTGCAGATCTGCGGATATCTGCGTTTTGGTACCAATCAGATACAAAGCTGATCGCGCGCTTAATCATTTAAGGACCGCCCAGCAGTCAACACTTTGTATCCGAAGCCGTGTACAGGAGTCGAACCTGTCTGCCCTACATTTGCCACGGCATAAAAACACCGCCAGACGAGAAAGGGAAAGTCCGGCGGTGTTCTAAATGTTTGGAAAGATTGTTTTAGAACAATATACAATCGTTCTAGAATAATTATAGCATACTATTTTTGTGAAAAGTGTGAAAGTTTAAGATAGTCACTTATTTTTTTCGACACGTAACTTCTGTCAATATTTACTATCTCCGCAACTTCATCCTGTTTCTTGCCCTCAATAAACGATAACTCAAATATCTCCTTAATCTCCGGATCATCAATCCCATTTATGTAGTCCTCTACTTCTTTTTGCTCTTTCAGAATCCGCAGCCTGTCTGCTTCTTTTCTTCTGATCTGACGCCTTACATTCTCTTCTTCGTAAGGGTCATACATTTGTACAGATGTTCTCACTTCGGTGTACGGAAAATCTGCGCTGGATCCCGTTACCTTCCCCATGACAACAGTCGATTCCCGTTCACAGAGTTCTTGTATCTGGTTCTCAATCCGGATAAGTCTATCTTTGTTTGGCTTATACTTTTTCAGTGTTTTCTTGTCCAACTCTATCACCTCCCGGAACAGGATCTTTTATGTTGTATTTCTCTGCTATGTACTCCACAGCGTCCTTATTCGTCCTCTCACGGCTTTTAAAGTCACAGGCAAAGGCTTTATGCCCCTTTTGCTTTAAAGCAGTATCACAGGGCTTTCTCGTTGCCATAGTGTATGCTTCTATTTTCTTCATGATGTCCGCTGTCTCCTTTCTGCATCTAGCTTATTATCACCATTCACTCACCCTCACAGGAAGTATGATGCCTATTATTTCTCCGTAGCGTGTAAACACGGCATCGTAGTATTCAGAGTTTCCTTGGTATTTAATAAGATTTGGCGTGCATCCGTCAAACATTTTCAAATATTTATTATCAAACCAAGCGTATTCCCCTGTTGTCTCGTCTCTTATTGCTCTCAGAATGCTTTTGCCAGTTGTAAGCATTCTGTTTGACAACTTGGCCGCCCTCATTTGGCTCTGAATATTTTCTGTGGAAAAATGTTTCACCCCATCTTCTGGCAATTTCTTCTGCTTATCTATGTCGAGCAAGAAATCTTCTTTCTTCACAAATACAATATATCTACCTTGCGTAATCATCACTTTTCCGTCTATCTCGCCCATCATATACGATCTTGTTTTCACTGCTTCTATCTGCACTTTATCTTCAATTAGCATTTTCTCTTCTCCTTCCTGCGTCTCATGGTTTCCCTGTTCATTCCGTTACCTCAATTTCCTCTCCTGTCAGCTCTTCAAGCTTTTGTCGCATTTCTTCCACGGTCATTTTCTTCGGCTCGGTGCGTTCCCAGATGAGTTCGAGATTATCATCGTCTAATATCCTCTCTAAAATTGCTCTTTGGCGAATCTTGAATACCTTCATGATAGTCAATCCAGGATATCCGTCTTCCAAGTTTTCGTTGTATGTGCTTAACTCATAATGAGCTTTCTTCCCGATCAAATATTTATCAATTACTAATCTTCTATCTCCATCTCTGTATTCCACTACCATTCCGTCTTTTAAATCCGCTTTCGCAAATTCTTTCTGCATGTAATCACTCCATTCCAAGATTTTATAATTGTACTTTTCTGCAAAATCACAAGTCGAATATTCTCCGCCTCCGTAATAACACGTTCCTTCGTGCACATTATAATTTGTATTTTTCAAATAACTTTCTCCGTTACACCACTTCATTCCATGTTCGTGCATCTGCTTGCATAAGTCTTTCGCCTCTTCCTCGGTCTTGCAGCGCACTGCAATCTTATTGTCTTTATTTTTAAATTCATCCCAGTTAAATTTTCTCATATTTTCTTACCTCACTATCTTCCGCGCTATCCAATCTAAAAAAACCACAAATAGCAGTATTGGGAATCCTCCAGCCAGAAGGTAATCTGCTCCTTCAAGTTCTACTTCCTCTTCGATTCCTGTTTTTAAAGTAATCACGGTTCCCAGCCCCAGGATGTAATACAGGGCTAGGAATGCGATTGTGATTATAATGTCCATCGTTATTCCTTTCTCATAGGTTCTGGTAGTGGCTGCCATGCTACAACCTTTTCATACCCCAATTCATCATTTGTTTTAAACACCGTATCAACGAATCCTAAACTTGTCGAATCGTAAATATCATGCCAAAATCCAAATCCATATTCACTATCATACTGGCAGAACATCGGCAAATCCTCTTCGTGATTTTCGACAATACACATATAGAATCTCATATCATCATCTTCCGGCAATTTCTCGCTTACCGGAATCCAACCGTCATTTTTCTTCCCATCTTCATATCCTTGCATATAAAATTTTCTTCGGCTGCATTCTCTGCACTTCGGAACATCGCCCATATGAGAACGGATAATGTCTTTTGCCCACCCAACACTTACATAATCGTCACACATTCCGAAAGATTCAAACTCTATTGTATGCTCCTCTATCTCTTCCAAAATCTTCTCTAATACGTTCATTCCACATTCTCCTTATCTGCATACTTCTCCACAATATCTACTGCGCGAGTCAGCCCATAAATATAGCTTTCCAGCTCTTCTGCTGTTTTGCTTGCTCCGTGTCTTTTCTTCCTTCAAGGTTTCGTAGGCGTCATTTTTCATGTTTTCGATTTCTTCCACGATTTTCTCTAATGCGTTCATCGCTCCACCTCCAACAATCCTGCTTTTATAAATACACCTTCCAATAACTCGCTCATTTTATTAGTATCAATGGTAATCGGCTCGCGTGGAAACTCTTCTTGATTTCCGCAGCACGCATACAATTTCGCAATTAAAATATCATATTTTTTCATCGATCCACCTCCAACAGCTCTGGATTATCAAAAATGTTTCCACAAACCTCAAAATCCCTTTGATTTACTACACCTATTTTATATCTTGCGCCGGATTTTGTTTCAAGCATCCATGCACCTTCTTCTAAATCAAATACGACACGATATTTCACAGTGACAATACCTTTGTGTTTTTCTACAAGAATATCATTCTCCCAAATCTTCTTACTGTTCTTTTCGGTCAGTCCTGTGTACTGGCAGAGGGTGTCGGGGTTAATCAAGTCATTAAATATATTAGTTCCGTTACAAATCAGATGTTTTATCGGTTTACCATCTTCTGTTAGCGGATTGGTAATATATACGTACTGACCTTCTACCCATTCACCATTATCTATTCTCTTCGCTTTAAAAAGGATTTCTCTATTCATCTTCCTTTCCTCCGTTCTGTCGCATCTGCTCTATGTAAATGTTTGTGGCGCATCTTACAATCTCCGGTTTTAATCCATCGTAATCAGTGCCTCTGTAAAACTGTTTATTGCACGCATTTTTAATCATGTACAGGATATCTTCAAATGTTTGTTCTTTCATTCTTTCTCCTCATATTCCGGACACTCTACGCAATACTCATACATGTCCATTCTTGCGCACTGGTCTTTGCACACTTCATTTTCCGGGCACTCTATGCAACAACGATCACATCCGCATATACTTGTTAATTTACATCTTCCCATCATGATTATTCCTCGCTCCTTCCAATTACCTTATCTTTCTAAAATCACTTGTTGGTGCGTGGAATAACCGCCCGTCATTGCATTTAATCATTGTCTGCTGTCCGCATGCTGTCGGACGATACTGTTTAACCACTATTCCGCATGGATTACCTGGATATTCAACGCACATCACTATGTCTCCGACTCTAATTTCTTCCATGTTACTCACTCCAATCTAATCTCTGTCCACAATGATTGCAGCAATCAGAATCCCAATAACGAAACATTTCTATATCTGCCATATTTCCAAACAGTCTTTTGCATCTAGGACACGACGCTTGTCCATTCCAGTTTTCTACTTTCTTCGGCAACTGCTTTTCTAATGCTTCGATTGCTACTAGAAATGCATCGACATAATTGTTATAATCACTTCTTTCTCTCGTTTTCTGCGGAAGTGAGCGCAATGTTGCATTGTACGCATCTCGCATTTTGTGTATTCTTTCTATCGCTTCTCTAACTTTCTTCTCATCCATCTAATTTTCCTCCCGTTATTTCCAACCATAAACCACTCTCTCCATCTTTTTCGTAGAGAAAATCTGTCTCTATCCCGCAGACCGCCAATTCGGTCATTGTCCTCACGCAATCCTCTGCATCAGCGCATTTGATCGTGTCGCCTTTTCGCAAGCGCGTTTCTTCTGTTTTTGGCATTAGTCATTCCTCCGTATCGTCATCTCGATTCCGATCTCATCTTTTATCATCCTCGTATATTCATCCCACGTTGCCATATCGTCCACCAGGCACTCTGCTTTCAGGTTCATTCGGTCGATAAACCTCTTGCACCGTTTCCCGGCAAAACCGAACTCATCATGCAGCGTTGCGACTGCGATCACCATCATTGTGTCCAGTGTCATGCTCTTAATCTTCTCACAGGCAATATTCAACTCTTTTCTAGTCAATGCTGTGTTGATTCCCGTGATATTTCTGAACTGGATTTCTTTTTCCAGTCCTTCAATGCCGTCTTTCTTTACAATCTCTCTTGCCAGAATCAATCCCTGTGATCTACCAGCTGTATAATCATCAACTTTTCCCATTTTTTCTCCTTAACTGCTTGCAAAGACCTTCCCACTCAACCTCTTTGTTCCGCGTCCATCTTTTCGCTGCTCTTCTTTTCCGGATCCCGTTTTCATCCATGTACCGGATAAGAGTTTCTGTCGGGAATTCCGCTTTCTGGATATCATGTAAGACTTTATGGATATGCTCATCCGAGCATCCGAGTTTCGCCATCTCTTCAATCTGGAATCGGTACTTATCCAAAAAATGTGCTGCTCTACTCATTTTCCTCTCACCCTCTTCTTTCTCTTGCGCTTGGTGCTGCCGTACATAAACGCTGCCATATTGCCCGGTTTGAATCCTGCAGACTGTTTTCTATGGCTGCTAAAGCTGTATTTTCCTCTGTCCATGCTTACTCCCTTTCTAAACTCCACCATGCTTTTGTGTTCTTTCCGTACCCTGTAGTCTGGATTCTTACTCCAAGTTCTGCTTTCGCTTTCATAACATCTGACCGTTTGATTCCCGCTGCATCTGACTCCATGAGCAGTTTCGCTCCGTCATATCGTCCGCCTGCCATTTTATCTTTTAACCATTCCACCGCCTTATCATAATCGGTCTTTGACATCGTATTGACCTTGTCCTTGATTCTTTCCAGTTGGACGGTGTTGGTGTTCATCTTGTTCCAGATCTTTTCAAAATTCTCCTGCATGATTCTTCGGTTTTCTAAAATCTCATCCCGGATGACTGTAAGTGCCTGCGCTGCGGTCATACCTTTCTTTTCCGGCTCTTTTACCAGACTTCCCGGTTCAAGTCCGAGAAGTAAACACATGGTTCTTTCAAAATCTTCTGTCTGTTCCGGGTTCTTCGTCATATTGCAGACAAAAGACTTGCTTCTCCCGAGTTCTGCCGAGAATTTCTCTTTCGTCTTGCCCTGCTTTTCTAGTTCCTTACAGAGCAGAGCGTAATTTATTGTTACTTTCTTTGGTTCCATAATTCCTCCTAACTAAAGCTTGCTTCCGGCTCTTCCTCTGGACATATTTCTCCATCTGCTTCCATTTCGTTTATGATGATTTTCGTTCCCGATCTTTGTAATCTCAGCAACAGCATGTCAAATTCCCCAAGGTATCTCAACGACTTAATGTCTACACATCCCAAACTGTCAAGTGTATACTCTTTCTCAAAATCCCATTTCGATATCGGAATTTCCATATTCAACTCTTCATCGTGTTCGTTTTCGAAAATGATTACCGCCCTATGCAGGGAGCTCCAAGTAGATCTTTCACGCTCTTCTATTATCATCTCGCAACTGACCGATTCGTAGTATGGTCCATCGCCAAACTCCACTTCCAGACCAGTTGTACTGATCTTCTTTTCGCACATTGCAATCCATGCATCAAACAGATCAGTGACTTTCATTTCTTTTTCTTCCTGCTTGATTGATAATTCCTTAAAATTTTCCAGAATCTTTTTATTCTCGATACAAGCATCGGAATTTACGATTTCTGTAAGCACCGTATCCAACTTTGGAAGGTATTCCGAAAAATCATACTTCTCTATGTACGGCACCATAACTTCGTCTATTTTTTTCTTCAGTGCACTTTCTACTTTTCCCCATCTAAACGCTGATTCTATTGCCGATTCTATCGATTCCTTAAATTTCTTTTTGAGTATTTCCTTTACTTCTTCCTCGGAGAGACACTCCTGTGCCATTTTTAATAATTCTTCTTTCATTTTCTTCCTCCTTAATTCGAGTTCAGTAGTTGTTCTTCCAGAGAGTCCATGTCGTATCCTCTGCGCTCAAAGTTGTTTAAGTTTCTGCTTACCGGCGGTTTTGATTGCTTCTCTGTTCTTCCCGGCTCATTATCAAAATTTCCTCCTAGAATCTTTTTTAAATTCTCTTCTTTGATAATCCAGTTAAAATTCGCCTTGAATTTATAAGCCCCTTTGCATTCTTCGCCTTTCAGGAATTTACTGTTCTCTGCTTTTGCAAATGCGGTTCTGATCTGTTCAAAACCAAATTTCTTACAGGCTGCATCAATATCTTCCTTCCTGCTATCGGAAATCCGCTCAACTCTATCAAAACTCTTACAGATATCATTAAATGTGTCGGCGATCAGCTGATAGCTTATTTTGCTATCAGTCTTATCTCTTACTCTATCTCTATTATCTAACTCTATATCTATATCTATATCTGTGTTACACTTCTGTACATTGTTGTTACACTCCGTTACATTCGTGTTACATTGTAACGCCTTATTTTTTCTTGATGCCCTGACACGCTCCGCTGATTCCGATTCCGAGCAGATTAAAGACTGCGTTTCCGTCATTAAAAATTCTGTTTCGGAACAGGGCTCAATAAGTCCTTGAGATAGCAAGTATTGTACAGTTACTTTTACATTGTCTGGATCCTCATCTATTGTCAGAGCAATTTCTTCTGAAAAACTCTCTTCAATCCCATCAAAAAACAGCTTTCCACCATTGCTTAAACTCAGCAGTTGCATTTTTAAATAGATAATGGTATAAGTATCGCCGCCAGCAATTTTCCGTAACTTTTTAATTTTGGGCTGTGTAAAAAAATCTTTCTGTAGCTTAAGCCAGTAGTATCGTTTTGACATTAAATCACAGCCTTTCTGTATCTATCTGCATTCCAGATTGGTATTCGCGGTATATTTGCATCCAATCATCCAGCTCCATCGTAACAAGGATTTTATGATTGTTTTTCTTATGGAATACAGCAGGAAGCTTTCCCGTTCTATTCGCTGCGGCATCTCTCTTCGCTTGATCCATCCAGTCATAAAGTCGCATCTGCTCTTGATGTTTCGCTTCCACATGAATTAAAGGAAGACCAACCACGTCTGAAGCATCGCCTGTATTTCCGCAGTATTGCGCTGTTCTGCGCGCTTCTTGATATCCATAATCACGGAAGATACCAGCTAATTCCCGTTCAAATCTTGCACCTTTCTTTTTACTATTTACTGCCATTCCATTTCCTTTCTTTGTAGTGCAGGCAAGGCTCATCCTTTTCCTTGCCTTTGCACTCCCAAAATCTCTCGCAATGTATGCATTCTCTTGTTTTCTTCATGTGATCGCCCTACATGAACGGAAGTTCTTCATCAACTCCATCAGGGACGTTTTGGAATCCATCGGGATCCGGCTGTCCATATTGCGGAGCAGACTGTCCGCTGCTTCCATTGCTTTCGCAGAACTCAAAACTATTCACGATCAACTGCATCCCGTAATGCCTCACGCCATCTCTTTCATAGTTGTTGTTTCTCATTTCTCCTTCGATCAGCAACTTTGTTCCTTTCCCCACATTGCATTTTTTAAATGTTTCCGCAATCTTTCCGAATGCTACACACTGGAAAAAGTCAGCTTCTGGATCTCCGTCCCTCTTAAATCTGCGGTTTACAGCAAAATTAAAACTTGCTACTGCTTTCCCGTCATTTGTGTATCTCATTTCTATATCTGCCGTCAGTCGTCCGCATAAAATAATTTTATTCATATCAATTCACCTCTTAATTTCCAAACAACGCCGCTGCTGCACTCTGTCCTCTTTCGGAAGATTCAGTTTTTTCTTCCTGCGACTGTTCCATGTCAATAATCTCCGCATCGCTATCGTTATCGACGTATGTTTTTGTTCCGTCATCGTTTATCACTGCCATATCTGCATCCATTGCCGACATCATATCGATAGACATGATTCCCCATTTAGAGATTAGCTGACGCAGCATAGTTTTATATGCCATTCCGTCAAAGTCCTTTTCCCAGAACGTGTATCCCTTTTTCGCCTGATATCCTTTGGAATACTTTAATGCATGGGCTTCCATTTTCTTTTTGCTCCAATAGATCGCCTTTTTAAACCCATTAGTATACTCAAACATTGCATAATATCCGATTGTTTCAGCCTGTTCTCTTGCTTCTTCATCCTCGATCAGATGTACCTCAATCTCTTCGTTCAGAGGATCAAACCTGACAAGCTCGCCCTCTTTAATCGCCAGTACGTTCAGTTTTTTGTACTGCCCGGAACGAATTGCGAGCTGGATATACCCTTTGTATCCAAGCTGAAACTGCGCCACCTTACCTTTGTTTCTGTCATTAAACGGTACGAGGTAATACTGTCCCAACTGCGGAGACGGTGAAAGGTTCAGCGACTCCCCAAGCAGCGCACCGGAAAGGATCGATTGATTCGTGCATTCCTGTAATGCTGCATTGTTATTTACAGCCGATACAATTGCAGAAATAAATCTCTGACCATTCTTCCCACCGATTACGTTGTTGATCTGGTTTTTAACTGCTTCCTGTGTCAAATATGCTGAGATTCCTGTGTTTTTTCTTGCTGTTAAACTATTTCCTACTGCCATTTTCTTTTCCTCTCTTTCTTAAATTGCTTTGAATTCAATGTTTCTGCTATTGAAAAATGCTTTTAACGCCAAAGCGTCCTCTGTTGTTAAATTTGCCTGAAATGATACCCACTGGCGCTCCCTAGCTACGCACTCCTCAAATACTTCCTTTTCAATCCCTGTCACGCACTTTGCCATCTCTGTTTCCGGTGGATTCATGCATTCTTCAAAAGATTTTGCGTCTGTAAATCCAATCTGTCCAGGAAGATCCTCTTCTTTCTTCTGGAACTCTGCTGCCTTTTTCGCTTCCTTCTCTGCTTTCAATTTTTCCTGTTCTGCTTCGTATTCTGCTTTTTTCCTCTGTATTTCTGCTAGGCGCTGCCCTTCATTTAACGCCCTGTTGATATCCAGAGTGGATTTATAGACTTCTAATGCTTCAAAGCCAAATTCCGGTAATTTTGAAAGTGTATCCACATCTTTCTCCACGCTTGTGATAAATGCATTCATAACATCTTCGATGGACCTCATGGATGTTGTCTTATTTAACCATCTACTGTCAAAAATACATTCCAAAGAAATTTCGAACGGTGTTGATTTACTGTTCCAGAGTTCCTCGATTTGCTTTCGTTTTTCCTGCTTCTCGTACTCTTCAAATTCCTTAATTTGCTTATCAATAAGGTTAATAGGATCGTTAATAAGCTTAATTAAGGCGTTAATTTGAGTCTTAAATTCGTTAAATGGCTCTAAATAAGCCTTTTCCAGTCTTATTCTTTCGTCATTTAAGGCTTTTTTCAGCTTATTTAAGCTTGCTTTATCTGATTTAGCATCCTTAATTTGCTCTCCGGTGTACACTAAATTACTGTGGTCTTCTACTATTTTCTGTATTTCTGACCTTAATTCTTCATAATTAAATGTAATTTTCTCCGGCATTTTCACTTCATTGACTCTTAATTCCATGTTTTTCTCTCCTTTATCTTCTTATTACATCCGGAAGGATAAGCGGCGGGCATTCATCTCGCTCCACGTATCCCCAGAATCGTTTTCCTTCTTTCATCAGGTATTCCATGTCTTCTTTCACATCTTTCCGTTCAAAATGGTAATGTTTTGTTTGAACGAATACCTCACCAGCATATTCACTTTTTAGCTGCGCTTTTAACTCGCAAAAATCAGCCTCAAGAACTGCCATATACAGCAAGCACTGGCAATAATAATGATCCGGGATCTGGTGGTCCCATCTCTTTCTCATATTTCCGTTTAAAATGTTCGTTGTCTTGCATTCCCAGATTCCAAGTCTCCCATCTCTATCAAAAAGCCAACCATCTACTGAAGCCTGCGCCCAGGGATATTTATCATTTCGAAAACTGTTGTTTTCCTCATATCTCACTTGGTATTCTGGAAAGTCCAGCCGGAAGAGTTCTCTTAATAATGGCTCTGCCTGTGTACCATATTTAATATAAGGAAGATTTGAAATGTCTTTTGCTTCCTTTCTTCCAGTTTTCAACTCCCACAACTCCACATTTGTCATGTACGGATTCTTCCCGATTACAGCGGCAATTTCAGAACCGCCGATTCCATTTTTTCTATTTTTAAGCCATTCTTCATGGTTGCTAAGTATTGTTTTTGTAATCATTTGACTTTTCCTCAAATTTTCTCTATACTTTAACTGGTTTAATTTCTTGAGTGCTTGAGGGTTGCCGCCCTGTGACAGCACTCTTTTTTAATACCCAAATATCAACCACCATCCAATCACTGCCAGTCCAAACCCGATCACGGCTACTGCAACCTTATGCCGGTAGGGCTTGTCCTGCTCCGGCAATTCAACCGATACAGAGCGGATATCCCAACTGTTTAAGGCGTTTGGGTGATGGGTGGTCTGGCAGCGATAAGTTCCTTTAATCTCCATGCTTGTCCTCCCTTATTTTTACGGATCTCTTTCCGCGCTCTTCCAATCTGACGCGATAGTTCGTTAGATACGAGATTGCGACTTGCTTCTGCTCCTCAGAATCACCGTCTATCTTTTCTACGGATTTCAGAGTCTGGATAAATTTCTCGATCTGATTTACTGTCAGTCTTTTCACATCGTCACTTCCTTTCCAATCTTTCTATCACTTCCTCCCGGCTCAGTCTGAAAAACTCAGCCACTTCGGAAATAGTAGCTTCATAGTGTTTCTTTACTGCCCCGGTCTTCCGCACGACTCCAAATGTCCAGATGTTGTGTCTCATGCGGTATCGTACTTCGTTCACGGAGCAACCGGTAATCTTTGCGATTTCCGCCGTTTTTAATGTTTCTTTTAATGCAATTGCGGTGTTCATTTTTTCATCATCTCCTGTTTTTAATCTGTCTTTGTATCAAACTCTTCTATCTTTTGAATCAGTTCGTCCAAAGATCGTCCCGTCTCCCGATCGTTGCTTTGTGAATCCATGTAGTAATCATGAATCGTTGAATACTGTCTTGCGATATTCATGACTGAAAACGATGCAAAAATTGAAATTACTACACAAATCACCAGCAAACAGAGCGCCTTGATCTTAAGACTTTCCACCTCTGATTCAAGGTAATTTAATCTGGATTTTAATAAATTAAATTCTATTCTATCGATTCTGTATGATTGAGCATCTAACTTCTTTCCTGTCCGTTTCTGCTCTTCTTGGACGGAATCCATTCCCGGTGTCCCAGGACTGCCACTCCAACACATTCTCTTTTTCCTCCTTTTCTCCTATGCAACTCCGTATTTAATAGCCAGTTCTTTTACAATAGCCGTATATCCCTCAATCAGTTTCTTATCATCAGCAATCACATCAAGATAATTCAATTTGTCTCTTCTAGATTTGCAAACACCCTCATCTGCCATTCTCCTGCGCTTGTTTGTGAGTCTCTGTTTTACATTCACTCCCATGCGTTTTTCTAACAACTGATAGGATTCCGCTCTTACATCTTGATAAGACTTGCTGTCTCCGCACTCCATACCGATTTTTCTCAAGATTCTTCCGGTATCTTCTCTCCATGACGTTGTATCGATTGCAACAACCTCACGGATGCTTTCGATCCGTTCTTCCACGTGCTCAAGCTTCTCTGCCTGACGCTTCTGCTCAATTTCCAAGTTAATCATGACCTGTAACTGCGGTGAGAGTTCTTGTGTGGCAAGAGATGCCGCTTTGTATTTCTTTTCTACCCGAATGAAATATCTGCGTACTTGCTTTCCTTTTTCGTTCCGCTCAAGCATTGCCATTTCTTTGGCAGTATCCAGTTTGATGATGTGGTCTTTTTTAGTCTGACCGGAAGGTGTAGGAATTTCTACGCCTTGAAAATCTTCATTTTCAATAGCATCAATATCTGATAATCTGCGTTTCACCCATTCGCGGTAAACACTTGGTGCTCCCAGAACCTCATGCAGTTCTGAACCGTATACTACTTTTTCTCCTGTGCTTGTCTCGTATACTGGGACAAGTTCATTTTCAATTACTTTTAATTCGTTCATTGTTCGTCCTTTCTGTGCTATAATTTCTTTAACAAAGTGGTACTGGTTCGCTATTCATCGTTCTCTCATATAACACTTTATCCGTGTGGTAGAGTACTCTATTTGCTTCTCTGTAAGTTAGTTTTCTTTCAATGATGATTTTTGCGATTTCTAAAATAATGTCCTCATTGTCTAAATCCAGATCGCAATATAAATCTCTTACATATGGAATTTCGTAGTTATTTCTTTCAATGCATTCTTTCTCTTGATCTCGTCTTTGTAATTCTCTTTCTGCGTTGTTCATTTTGTTCTCCTTTCATCATCTTGCTTTCTTTGTTTCTTTCAAAAATGCAGATGCAGCCATCGAAATAATCCCATCGATCTTTCCCTGTGCTCTTTCCGGAAGCTTATCCCAGTTCTCCGCAATCTTTTTAAAGTCCTCTAATCGTTTTTCTTCTTGCTTCTTTGTGATGTTTTCTGATGTTTCACTCATGTTCTCACCTCTTTCTTTTTTTGAATCTTTCTTGTCATTTGTTTCCTTATCTCCTATAATTTACTTACAGGCATCTGCCAATGCCGAGTAAATTAAGAAAGGAGTGTTTTAACCATGAAATTAAATCCTGAATGCATTAGAGACATACTGATTGAAATTGAAAGCAACACCGGCTACCAATCTAGGTGGACATTTGATGAATCAACCGTTGAAAGTGGCATTCTAAGCCGGTATACATACGAAGAGTTTGCATACCATATATCACAATGCGATAAGGCTGGACTGATAGACGGTTATAATTCCTATGATTTCGGTGAATCTGGAGTTGTATCTGATTTATCTCCATATGGTCACGAATTTCTGGCTAATATTCGGACTGACACCGTGTGGAATAAGCTAAAGGCTACCGGAACCACTTCTCTTCCAATACTTTTTAATCTCGCAAAGGATTTTGCTCTTGCGTATTTTCAGGGAAGGATACTATAATTTTTAAATTTAGTTCGGCGTTGCCTTTTGGTAATTCCGAACTAATTTTTATAGTGTATCCTTCAACACCAGTAAGGCGTACACCATCCAGAATCAATCTTCCGTTCTCGATACGCAATGGCAATATTTTCATCTCTCTCACCTCGCTTTCATTTGTTTTGTTAAGCACATTATATCCTACTAAAACGTGTTTGTCAATACTTTTTAAAATTATTTTTGTGCTTTACAAAACATCTTGTTTATGTTATCATTATTTTAGAAACGAGGTGATAAATTGAATATTAGCGAACGAATTAGAATTTTAAGAAAAGAATATTTGCATATAACTCAAGAAGCGCTCGGAGAACCATTGGGACTTTCAAGGGCAAATATAGCAAATATAGAGGCTGGAAGAATTGCTGTAACGGACAGAGTTATTTCTTCTATATGTAGAGAATTCTCTGTTGACGAAGAATGGCTAAGAAATGGAACAGGAGAACCATTTATACAGGTTACACCTTATGAAAAAGCATATAACCGATTTGGTTATATAATGGAGAACTCTTCTCCATCAAAAAAAGCAGCTCTTTCCGTATTATTAGAACTGCTTTACAGTGTTCCGGATGATCAATGGGATATGATCATGGAACAATATAATGAAATTAAAAAGGAAAGCTAAACTGCTTTCCCAAAAATCCCTCGAACTAATTGATAGAGTCTGGATAATTGCTTATCATCCATTCTCTCAATTAGTTCGTGTAAGATTTTTTTAATTTGTTTTGTGTCCATAGTATGTACCCCTCCCGTGTTCGTATTAGAACGCACGTTCGAAATTCCTTGATTAAATATTACTACATTATGTAATTTGATTCAATACCTTTTTCGAACATTTGTTCTGTTATTTTATGGCAATATTTTGCCCTCTATTAAGTAAACAGTTAAAATTCGGGAAACTAACGCAAAAATGGACAATCGTCCCAGATCTGGGACACTTATTGATATGGAGAGTCGATAAGGTCAGAAATTCGGACTTTTAATCCTTTGGCAAGTATTTCAAGCGTGTCGGCTGTCGGTGATATTTCACCGTTTGCAATGCGACTGACGGTTGATTTTGACACGCCAGTAAGAATGGATACTTGCCGGACTGATAGATTTTTCTTAAGCATGATCTTATCGAGTAGTATTTTCATAGTGGTTTTATTGTAGTATATTCCAGAGCTGGAAACTACAGGTAAATAATGGTAATAATACGATATAACCGCTTCGGCGTTTATATATAAATTGTGGGTAAAGTACAGAGGAAAAGAGGTAAAGTATGAAAAGAGAAACGAACGAAACGAAGATTTGCAAACATTGCAAAACAGAGATTCCAGCTGGGGCGAAAATTTGTCCAAATTGCCGTAAGAAACAGGGTGGAAAATTAAAATGGATTATCATTGCTGTTGTAGCAATCGGAATTATAGGTGCTGCTGCTGGTGGGAATGATGACTCTAGCACTGAAACTAAAAAAGCAAGTGCAGACGTGTCCGTGAAAGATTCGAACAAGGAGACAACTGAACCAACAAAAGAACAAGTAAATGAACCAGAGGAAAAAGAACCAGAAGTCCCTGTAGAGTACAAGTCAGCACTTAAAAAAGCTGAAAAATATAGTAATATGATGCACATGTCGAAACAAGGCATTTATGACCAGCTGACATCCGAATATGGAGAACAGTTCAGCCCAGAAGCCGCTCAGTATGCTGTTGACAATATGCAAGCAGATTGGAACGCTAACGCCCTTGAAAAAGCAAAATCATATCAAGAACAGATGTCTATGTCCCCAGAAGCGATCCGTGACCAGTTGACATCTGATAGTGGAGAAAAATTTACGCAAGAAGAAGCGGACTACGCTATAGCTAATTTACCACAATAAAATAGAAAAACCGCCCCAGTGCTACCAACACCGGGACGGCAATACATATCCGAAGATATGCGATTGAAATCCAAGAATATTGTATCATCTTCGGAGCAGTCATGCAAGCGGAACGTTTGTTTTGCGCTGGCTGTTATTTTTATACCTAAATTTAAAGGAGATGATTATATGGCCAAAAGAAAAAAGCATCCTCGTTTGCCCAATGGTTACGGTCAGATACGCTTTCTCGGCAAAGGGCGCCGCAATCCTTACGGCGTTTACCCGCCAGCTAAAGAAGAATACGAAAACGGGCAAATGAAGCCACAGAAAGCAATATGCTATGTTTCTGACTGGATGATCGGCTTCGCAGTACTGACAGCATACAAAGCCGGCACCTATACTCCCGGCATGGAAAATGATATCCAGGTGGATGACAAAAAGAATGCGGAGGATTTTATCCAGTCTCTGCTTGCAAATTATAATCAGGTGCAAGGAATTAAATCAAAGGAAGAGCCACAATTAACATTTGCGGAAGTATACCGGAAATTCAATGTTAAAAAGTTTGGGCATGAATACGATGCGAAAAAAGTAAAACGTACCAGCTTAGAATATACGCTACGCGCAGGATTCAAGAACTCTGCTGCCCTACACAACAGAATTTTCGCAGAGCTTGTTACAGACGATCTACAGGAAGTAATGGACGCTTGTCCACTCAGACACGCCAGCATAGAACACATCCAAAATCTATACTATCACATGTATAAGTATGCTATGGCAAACAATTTATGTACAAAAGATTATTCGTCTTATGTCGAAATCACACAGGATGACGATGACGAGCATGGCATTCCATTTACTGATGAAGATTTGAAGAAATTGTGGGAAACAAAAGAAAATGAAGTGTCCGAGATGATTCTGATCATGTGCTACTCCGGCTTTCGAATCTCTGAATATAAGACTTTAGAAGTCCATTTGAAAGAACGTTATTTTTTGGGTGGTATCAAAACGGATGCTGGGAAAAACAGAACCGTTCCGATTTATTCCGGGATTTTAAATCTTGTAAAGCACAGGATAAAAGTACAGGGTTATATCCTGCCTGATAGAATCGATATATTCCGGGATAAGATGTATGCGCAACTGTCCGCACTTGGAATTGAAAAGCATACTCCACATGATTGCAGGCACACATTTTCGAAATTATGTGAAAAATATAAAGTCATGGAGAATGATCGAAAAAGAATGCTGGGACATAAGATAGGTGATATTACAAATGACACCTATGGTCACCGAACACTGGAAGATTTAAGAAATGAGATTGAAAAGATAGAAATCGATTTGTTGTAAGTGTGTTGTAAACGGTTAGCTTATTCTACTTGAAATCAATTCTTTTCCGATTGCATTTTATAGACGAAAAAGCCCGTGGTTGACACGTTTTTTGAAGTCTTTGCGTCAACCGTGAGAATCTTTGAAAATCAATAAATCTTAAGATTGCTTAAGAAAAATAGTATTTTTTTTAAATTCGCTATAATGTACACAGATCAAACAACTTAAAAATGGAAAAGAAAGGGACGACAAATATGGAACAGGCTGATATTTTAATTGTGAACGATAACCTCGAAATCCAGAAAATTATACAGATTTTACTGACGGGAGAAGGTTTTCGGGTGACAGAGGCAGAGGATGGAGAACAGGCGCTTCAGAATTTGAAAAAGGTTGGATTCGACCTGATCATTCTGGATATTATGATGCCCGGTATGGATGGATATCATACCTGTTCAGTGCAAAAACAAAGGACAGCGATAAAACACTTGGATTTTCCAGCGGCGGGGACGATTATCTTGCGAAGCCATTTTCCTACAGTGAATTGATCAGCAGGGTGAAAGCACTGATCCGCCGGTATCAGGTATATCGGGGAAAAGAATCTGATCAAATTGTACCGGAAAAAGGAACAGCCAGTCTGCAGTATCATGATTTACAGATTGAGGAATCAAAGCGGGAAGTGACATCAGGCGGGAAACTCCTGGAGCTGACAGACATCGAGTATGAAATGCTACATCTTCTGGTAAAGCATAGAGGGCAGATATTTTCTGCGGAAAGGGGTATCGATGTGACTAAAGTAAAGAGTCTGGTCACACGGATAAGACAAAATATGGCGGCACAGCTATTATTACTTATTTTGATCACTGGAACATGTTGTATTTTGTTCTTTTGTGTAGCATGGCAGAACCGTCTTCCGATCCTCTATTATTTCACCTATCAGGTTCGGGTGTTTTCGGCGATGGATTCTGATTTTTCAGACCGGCTGACTGAGGAAACCAAACACTATAATGTGCCGGAAACGATGGATGATAGTGGCAGTGGAAGCAATCCAGCCCTTCTTTTCTATTTGTGATTCGTACACAAGTGTTTTTATCTATGGTATGGATGGGCTCTATCGTGCCGGGAAAATGGCAGATATCATGAACAATCCCTCCTTCCGTACTTTTTTTGAAGGAGGAATCGCACATTTGAGAGATGAGATCATGATCACGGCATCCGGAGACTTAAGTCATCCGATTCTGGATCTTGGAATTGATGAAATCGGAGTTCTTGGAAAAGAACTGGATGCTCTGCGTACACCGCTGACGATTTTGAACGGATATCTGGAAGTGCTGAAGCTGGGAGGCAGCCGGAACATTCGGAAATTGAAAGTAATCAGATTGCTTAAAGAGTGTGAGAAAAATGACAGAAGAAATTGGTGCAGCCATGACTGTGAAAGAGGACATTCAATATTTTACGGTGGAAATCGTGTTTTCCGAGAAAGAATAAAACACATCCCGGACTGTATTTCATCCGGGATGTGCTGAAAAACCAGAGATTTAACGAATAAAGTTTGTCCTTACCTTCTCTTCGGCTTCCGGTTTTGAAATTCCGGCATTTTTTCCGGCTTCCAGACAGTGAAGAAGCCATGCCATGTTCTTGCCGAGGATGTGCATGATCTGGAGTCCTTCTTTGTCCTGCTGGACTTCGTCCGGTGTGTTGCCATGAACCATATTCCAGTAGTTGGAAGAAACAATAGGCATCTGGTGGAACGAAAAATATTTTAAGAGAACATCCAGTGTTGCTGTTGTGCCGGCACGTCTGGCGGAGGCAATGGCGGCAGCAGGTTTCATCAGCATATCTTTTCCTGCAAAGGAACAGAACTTATCCATAAATTCAATGATCTGTCCGGTTGGAGATGCCCAGTATACCGGAGAACCGACAATCAGAGCATCTGCCTCTGTCATTTTCTTAGCAGCAGCTCTTACGTTTTCAATATCCGCATTTCCTGCCTGAAAAATCTCACTTTCGATGCCGTTTTCCTTTAAAGTCTCTGCAATCTGGCAAAGTGCGGTATACGTACATCCTTCTTTCCGCGGGCTTCCATTTAACATCAAAACTTTCATTTTCAATTCCTTCTTTCTTTTGAACTTATAATCATATTATAGCGCATCTGTTCCATTTAGAACAGTTCCAATAACCAGAATGTTTTGTTCCTGACGCACATCGGCATTGTAACGTCTCCTCTCTCATGCAATAAATTTTAGCAAAGCTTCATTACGGATTTCTGGAGATTTGACTAATATTTTCTTAAGATTTATCATATTTGATTGTAGCTGGTTATCTGCTCATGGCTGATACTCCGGATGCAACCACACCACCATCACAAATAATGTCAAGCCCAGTCAGATATCCATTTCTTTCATCTACAATAGTAGAAAACAGATATGCGATCTCTCTTGGTTTTCCGAATCGTTTGATTGCGGCGCTGACTGTTTTGAATACCAGATTACAAAATCTTTAGATATTCCATAAGCCACACCTGTTCGGACTGATTTCGGGAAAATTTGAAGCCGTTTATTCATTTTCTTACGAAATAGTTCTACTTCTTCCAGTGCATATTTATAAAGTTTTCTTGGCATCACAATGGATGGAGTCAGGTATGCGGACATGGAAGAAACATCGAGAATGCAGCCACCTTTTCCCATTACCTTTGCAAATTCTGTGTTTATATAGATTGTTCCGAGAGCATTGGTCTTCAAAATATCTTCTGCTTCTCCCATATGTGGGCTCATTCCTGCCGCATGAATCACCGCCTGTACTTCGCCCAGCTCGTGAGCATGATTGGCAAGTTTTCTGACTGAGTACAAATCTCCCACATTGCAGGAAAACGCTTCACACTCCACGCCTTTCTCTTGAAGAGTTTTTATAGCATGCTGTAGTTTTCCTGCTGTTCTGCCGCAGATAATGATATAGTGAGTTTTTCCCATGATCATCGCAGTTTCAAGTCCCATACCGCTTCCGCCACCTGTAATAACACAAATTCTCTTATTCATTTCATTTTCATCCCCTTTTAGTTCTGAATAAATCCTTCCGCTATCAGCCATTGTGCTTCATCCCGGAGTGTTTCTTCATATGGTCTGGTGTGGTATTCCAGTTCCCGTTCTGCCTTAGTGTAGTCAAACTGATTGTTTCTTGCCAGATTATATACTGCAAAATTTGTTATCATTGGTTTTTCTCCGGTTTTCCTGGCTTTTTTCTCCATCCGGTTGGCAAGCTTGTATGCCATATTGATTGGAACGTAGAAATACGGAGTCTTACAGCCGCTAGTCTTATGAAGTATCCGGCACATTTCTTTGAGTGTAACCTCTTTATTTCCAAGAATGTAGCATTCGCCAATCCTGCCCTTGTCCGCAGCTTTTACACATCCATGTGCCAGATCACGTACATCGCAGAGATTAAAAGAGCCGCCCATGCCTATCGGCATTTTTCCATTCATGATCTTGATTACGGTTCCTGTTGTCTCGCTGACTGCATAATCTTTTGGGCCAAGAATTCCGCTTGGATGTACCACGCAAGCTTTTAAGCCGCATTCTCTACAGGCATCTAAAACCATCTGTGTAGCAAGAGCTTTAGACTGACTGTAGCATCCCACCTGTCTGCTTTTATCAATCGGAGTGAACTGGTTCGTTTCTCGAATTACGGTTCCCTTTGGCTGTTCCGGAATTGCTCCTGTAGAACTTACATAAACCATTTTTTTACATTCGGAATGTTTTAAACAGATATCGATCACATTTTTGGTACCTCCTACATTGACATCTATCAGCTTTTGATTAAAGTCCGCGTTCATCGTTACGATACTGGCACAGTGAATCACAACAGATTCCTGACCTTTTGGAATTGTAAAGAATCTTTCCAGAGAATCTGCATTGCAGAGATCACCTTCTGTAATTTCTACCTCTTCCGGGATATATTTTACGGATTTGTCTCCCGGCAATACCAGCGCCCGAACATGATCGCCTCGTTTCAAAAGTTCATCGCATATATGACTCCCTAAAAATCCTGCTGCTCCGGTTACTAAATACACTGTTTTTTCCATCAAAAAAAACCTCGCTTTCTCATCTTGTTTTCATCTGATGGATATAATAAGTGAAAATTGTTGTTCTTTTATTTAAAGAATGTTTCTGTTTTATTAATTTCGATTCATTTTTCAATTTTGCACCAATGAAGTACTTCCGGTATAATCTTCGTACACATTGCTGTTTACTATGGTATAGAGAACATTTTTGCACGCAGTCCGCATTGCCTGTACAGAGGTGGCACTTTTCGTATCTGTCATGATCGCTTCGCTTCCGATCGTTGCCAGCATAATATCACTGCCTCCGCACACTGCACGGTCCGCATCCATGTATCCATAGTTTCCGAAGTAATCCGTAAGTACCATTCCGCGCAATCCCCACTCATCACGAAGGATCTCATTCAGCAGTTCAGGACAGCCGCCTGCCCATTCTGTCCCCACAAAGACATAGGATGACATGATCGCGAGCGGACGTCCTTCGGAATTTTTCACGCATGCTTCAAATGGTTTCAGATACAGTTCTCTTGCAGACTGCTCGTTTAACCATGTACAGCAGATTGCATTCCGGTTTGTCCCTGTTCATTAAAAGCAAAATGCTTCAGATAAGGATAAATGTTGCTGTCAAGTGCTGCATTTACTTCTGCTTCTTCCATACGGGCACTTAAAATACTGTCTTCTGAATAATATTCAAAATTTCTTCCGCCGAAAGCACTTCTGTGAAGGTTCATGGACGGTCCGTACCAGCCATTGAGTCCGAAGTCTTGCAGCTCCTGGCTGATTCCCTGTGCAAGTTTATAGGCAAGATCTTCATTCCATGTCTGTGCCACAAGGATTCCTGCACAATATCCGGTTCCGAAGCTGCCGGTCATAAAGGAATTTACACCCGCAGGTCCGTCTGTATCCAGAGTGGCAAGTTTTCCGATCGAATTGATAGTGACAGTCTGAAATCTGCCCCATCCGATCAATTCTACCATTTCATCCACCGTTATCTGATCAAGCAGCTTATCCCACTGTGGGTCGTCATAATCCTTGCCTCTCAGATCATAGAACTCCAGACCACGTTCCCATTTTGATATCGCCTTATCGGAAAGAAACAGTTTTTCTGCCAGTTCCTTCTGTGTGTAACCTTTTTCTTTTCTCAGCGCTGCTACGAATTCCCCAAACTTTTGATTGTCAATTTCATACATGAAGAACATCACTCCTTATTGTTTTGATGTTTTCAGTATAAAGAATCCCTGAATTTTTGGCAATCGACTGTCGGTAGAATCGCATATTTCTGCTGTTTAAAACATACTGTCCCTTAAAATATCATGATCTCTCAGCAGTTTTTCAATCACAGTTCCTTTTACGATCCGTACCAATGGTTTTTTCAATGCATTGAGTGGTCCCGGCAGTTCAATCTCCAGCGGAGATCTTCCGTCCATCAATTTAACGGAGCTGTCTAAAAGTTCTCGTACATCATACACACTGCCCCACACTTCCGGAACCCCGCGGTCTACACCGAGCAGTCCATAAACAGCTTCCATTGCTGTGCGGACAGAATATTCTGTCGTAAATACGGTATCTCTCGGCGTATCTGCAAACTGTCCGAGAAATGCGAAATTGATGCAGCCATCCGGAATGACATCCGGCCGGTCTCCTTTTGTTCTCGGCATAAAGAATGCTGTAATATAAGGCATCATCGTCGGTACACAAAGTGCACTGTTTTTTGCGAGTTCCGGAATCTCATCTGTCGGCACGCCGATGTGATACAGCCATTCTGCCGTAATCTCCTCTCCGGTACAGTCTTTCATCGGTTTTTTGATATAATCTCCAGGAACATCCGTGAAAAGTCCGTAAACCCAGACGCATACTTTTTCCGGATCCTGCTGTTTGAACTGCCCCTGACGGTTGATCGTCCAGCTCATCAGCCACTTGGAGTCTTTACAGCTTACAATTCCTCCGGTCACAACGTTTCCACTGCGTGGATCCCGTTTGCAGATATTTGTAATATAAGGAATAATCTTATCATCCAGCGTTGTGATCGTAGCAGATTCCCAGTTAGTCTTTGAAATATCAGAACAGAACTTCTCCGGATGTCCAAAGGCCGGATCCTGTCTGGCAATATTTTTCCAGAGTGACCAGCAGCCGCTTGTACGGACTTCTGCATCTCCGTTCGGTGCGTGATGATGATCTCCGTAGACAGTTCCTTCTGTACAGCTTCCGTTTGTCACAAATACCAGATCTTTCTCAGTCAGAAGGATTCCTTTCTCCACACCATTGACTTTGCATTCAATGGCCGAAGCTACCTTCTTTCCGTCTTTTCTCTCAAATACGACGTTCGTTACTTCGGTATGAAACTGAAAATCAATACCTGCTGCTTCCAGATATTTCTGCATAGGAAGAATCAGAGATTCATATTGATTGTATCTTGTGAATTTCAAAGCGCTGAAATCCGGCAGTCCTGCAATATGATGAATGAATCTCTGGAAATACAGCTTCATCTCCAGTGCACTGTGCCAGTTTTCAAAAGCAAACATCGTTCTCCAGTAAAGCCAGAATGTAGAGTCAAAGACTTCTTCATCAAAAACATCCTCGATCGTCTTATCATACAGATCTTCATCCGGAGTCAGGAACAGCTTCATGATCTCCATGCAGCCCTTCTGGCTTAAATTAAATTTGCCGTCTGTATGGGCATCTTCTCCGCGATTGACAGTTGCCCGGCAAAGAGAGTAATTCGGATCGTGCTTGTTCAACCAGTAAAACTCATCCAAAACGGATGCATTCGGCACTTCCAGCGACGGAATACTGCGGAACAGATCCCACAGACATTCGAAATGATTTTCCATCTCACGTCCTCCGCGCATCACGTAACCTCTGGTCGGATCGAAGATACCGTCACATGCGCCTCCTGCAATATCCATTGCTTCCAGGATATGGATATGATCTCCCGGCATCTGTCCGTCTCTTACCAGGAAGCAGGCAGCTGCAAGAGAGGCGAGCCCGCTTCCTACGATATAAGCACTCTTCTCTTCCACCCCCTCCGGTTTTTCCGGTCTGGCAAATGCTTCATAATTTCCATTTGAATAATAGATCCCTTTTTTATTTTTCACCTGTTTTCCGCGTTCTGTGTTCCGGTAATCCTGATACCGGGCATCCATCTGTGCCTTCTTTTGCTTTTTCTGAGATTTTTTCTTCATATATGTGGCAGCTCCTGCACCTGCAGCGATCGCAGCAATTCCAATCCCAACGTGTTTTTTTGCCATAGTAATGACCACCTTTCCAGAAATGTCGTCCGATTCAGATCGGATATCTTTGTTTCTGCCCATATACTATGATTTTTATTCATGAAATTCAATTTACAAATCAGGACGTTTGATAAAATTTTTATCACGGATCGGTTTTTGATAAAAAATTCTGGACGGAATTCGTAATACTGCCATGTAGCGTCAGCGCCATATTGTCTACAATTTCACTGTAGTCCTCCTTCATGCCCTGTTTGATCCAGTCCAGCATGATTCCCACAAAACTATATTTGTAAAAATTTGCGATAAATTCTTTCTGTTCCTCCCGAATCTGCATTCCGGCTGTTTTCTCTTCCACAACTGCTTTCAGCAGATCATAGGTCAGATGAAACAGATAATTTTCAATCTGTTCCCTGCTGACAGAATGGTATGCATTGAGAATAAACGGCTTGTTTTCCAAAACTGCTTCAAAAATCTGCAGGATGCCTTCCTGCCATGTATCATAGGTCTTTTTCCCCTGCAGCGCTCTTTTTGCATCCTCCAGACAGGACCATTCAACCAGATCGTAAATATCTTTAAAGTGATAATAAAAAGCCATCCTGCTGATTCCGCAATCCGATGTAATATCAGAAATCGTAATCTTGTCCAGAGGTTTTTGAAGCATTACTTTCTTTAAAGATGCTTCCAGGGCCTGTTTCGTTGTGTTGGACATGAAATCCCTCCTTATCATGCGTTCCTTCCAATAGCATACAGGATAAACATGAACTTTACGTGAATTTTTTTCAATTATTTTCCCGAAAACTCTGTACAGTCAGATTCCGGTATGCTATACTCTACCTCGCATTTATCAAATCAGAGGTGCATTTTGCCCTCTGGACTGGTTCGTGAACTTCCCAGTATAAAAAACCAAGTATCTCGTAAGGTGGTCTTTGCCACGGAATAAAAAAGTAAAGGAGATTGGAGAATGAATGCAAAAAAAGTCATCATTGACTGCGATCCCGGGATCGATGACGCACTCGCCCTGATGCTGGCGCTGCGATCACCGGAACTTGAGATTTTAGGGATCACAGTTGTCTCTGGAAATGTACCGGCAAAAAAAGGCGCGTCAAATGCGCAAAAAGTTCTGCACTGGATGAACCGACCGGACATTCCTGTTTATCTTGGAGAAGAACTGCCGCTTGTCCGTCCTTATGTGGATGCTATGGATACCCACGGGGAAGACGGTCTCGGCGAATCTCATTACCCCGAAATCACAGATGGAACAATCAATACGGATGGTGTGGGCTTTCTTGCCCGTACACTGCATGAAGCTGCCCAAAAGGAGGAGCCGGTTTCGATCATTGCTCTGGGACCTCTGACAAACCTGGCCAGACTGGTTCAAAATGATCCTGAAAGTCTTGCCGGTCTTGGAGAACTGATCAGTATGGGCGGCAGCTGCCAGAGCCATGGAAACTGCTCTCCGGTCGCAGAGTACAACTACTGGTGCGATCCGCATGCCGCAGAAATTGTATATCGTGCATTTGAAGAACTGCCTGTTTTACAGGACAAACAGATTCACATGGTGGGACTGGATGTGACAAGAAAAATCGTCCTGACTCCTGACATTTTAGAATATATGTGTTGTGTGAATCCGCAGATGGGCGAACGTATCCGAAATATTACCCGGTTCTATTTTGATTTTCACTGGAAACAGGAAGGAATCATCGGCTGTGTCATCAATGATCCGCTTGCAGTCGCTTACTTTATCGACCGTACTCTCTGCAGCGGAATGGAAGCCTGTACGAGAATTGCAACGGAAGGTCTGTGTATCGGACAGAGCGTTGTAGACAGATTTGACTTCTGGAAAGGACATAAAAACAGCTATATTCTGACCAGGACATCTCCATTGTCATTTATGCAGATGTTTTTTGACAGAGTTCTTGGTGTACCAGACAAAACAAGCCTGCCCATACTGGAACAGATCATGAAAGGAGACGTATTATGAGAAAATTTTCAACCAATAAACTTTGTATCCTCGCCCTTTGTTCGGTGATCAACCTGATCGGAGGTCAGATCGCACTGCTGCTTCGCCTTCCGATTTATCTGGATTCTTTTGGAACGGTGTTTGCGGCCGCTGTGATGGGGCCTTTTTATGGAATGATTCCCGGAATCGTCAGTAATCTGATCGGAGGCGTGACAACTGATATTTACGCGCTTTATTACCTTCCGGTCCAGATGATCACCGGATGTATGGCCGGTTTTGTTTTCCGGAAAATGCCGCCTCATGGCGGAAAAGATCTGGGAAAAATCCTGTTTGGAGCCGGAATGATCAGTATTCCGGGAACGCTGGTCAGCTCTTCGATTACTGCAATCGTATTCGGTGGAATCACCTCGTCCGGATCTACACTTCTGGTGCAGCTGTTCCATCATCTTGGTCTGGGGCTGACTGCAAGTGTATGCATGGTTCAGGGATTGACCGACTATGCAGACAGAGCGATCGTTCTGGCACTGACAGCCGTACTTCTGGCACTGCTTCCTTCTTCCGTTAAAGCAGCAGTAAATAAGTAAGGAGAATATTCATGGAAAGATACAATAAGATTACAAATAAAAATCCGCGGGAAATCGTGCTGTTAAAAGGCAGACCCTGTGCCTGGGGAAAATGCCGTTTCTGTGATTATATTGAGGATAATTCACGGGATGTTCAGGAAATGAACGCTCTGAATCAGGAAGTCCTCTCCCATGTCACCGGAGAACTCGGTGTATTGGAAGTCATCAATTCGGGAAGCTGTTTTGAGCTTCCCGAAGAGACTCTGAAAATGATCAAAGAAATTATTGCGGAAAAGCAGATCCACCGTCTGTTTTTTGAATCCCACTGGATGTACCGGAAACATCTGCAGAAAATGCGGGATTATATGGGAATTCCCATTACTTTTAAAATTGGTGTGGAAACATTTGATAAAACCTTCCGGGAGGAGTATTTAAATAAGCATGCAGATTTTGACTCTCCGGAAGAAGTCCGCAAATACTTTGATTCACCCTGCCTGATGGTCGGCATCAAAGGCCAGACAAAAGAAATGATCGATTATGATATTCGGATGTTAAAGACACATTTTGAATTGGGAACTGTCAATGTGTTTACGAACAACAGCACGGACGTCAAACGGGATCAGGAACTGGTTGACTGGTTTATGCAAAAATATGCCGACCTTCTGGAAGATCCGTCTGTGGAAGTCCTGTATGAAAAAACCGATTTCGGTGTGGGGGATTGATTTGCTTTTGTTTTCCTGTTACTTTGCATTCCACTGCCCGATCACTTCATTGACAGTTGAAACGGTTACAAACACGTCCTTTTTTGTGGTGTGCAGATAGTTGAGAAGCAGCCGGTACTCCTGCTGTGCAAGAATCGTCACAAGTTCTGTACGGTGTTTTTCATCATAGGCGCCCTGGGCGACATAGAGGGTGGCACCGCGTTTCAGATCATGGATGATATAATTCTGTATTTCCTTATAATCATCAGAAATGATGCACACCCGTTTTCGCTTATTAAATCCATCAATAAAATAATCCACAGCCATACCGTTTGCATACGTTCCAAGCAGACTGACAATGAGTGTCGGTACGTCATACACCAGGATAGATGTCATTGCTGTTACAAATCCGGACAGCATGACAGCTTTTCCAAGTTCCATGTGTGCAAATTTATTGAGAATTTTTGCCACAATATCTAACCCGCCGGAAGAGGCATTGACATGAAACAACATGGCCTGTCCAAGCGCTACGATCAGAGTATACGTAACAAGATCAAATACCTGATTGCCTGTAACGGATTCTGTGACCGGAATCAATCGTTCAAAGATCCAGAGAAAGATTGGAAGCAGGATCGAAGTGTAAATTGTCTTCGCCCCAAAATCCTTCCCAATCAGCAAAAATCCGATCACAAGCAAAATGGCATTTAGAAAGAACGTAAGGATCGACATGGAAATCCCGGTGAGCTGGGAAAATACCAGCGCCAGACCGGAAATACTTCCCATGACGATTTTACTGGGAACCATAAAAAAATAAACGGCTGCCGATACAATCAGCATGGCAAATGTGATCACTGCAAATTCCCGGACTGTGTTTTTTAATTTCATGCTGTTACATCTCCTGCGTAAAAAATATTATAATTTCGTAAAACTCCACAAATTCTCAATCTGTGGTTCCAGTGTCGCATAATCCCAGGTACGGCTGCTTCGTTCTTTACTGTTTGGATCATGCACCTGAATCTTACCGTCTGCCATGCCTGTCAGCACGATAAAATGTCCGTCTGTTGTGAAATCGCCCTGCTTCATACTGCAGATGATCGGATGTCCTGCATTCAATTCTTCTGTGACAGAGCTTTCTGACAATGCAATCTCTGTTCCTGCTACTCCAAAATTCAAAGCGGCTTCCGTCATCAGACTCCAGCTGCTTCCGGAGCCTGCCACATAATATCCGTTGGCGCCTGCATAGGATGCGATCTTATACGGGGTAATACTGTTATCTCCGGTGAGTCCTGCAACTACCATAGCAAGCGCTGTCGGACCACATCCACTGTTCGCTATGATTCCATCTCCATAATGAATATACCCCCACCGTTCATCCCACTGGATCAAGAGCGGAATCTCACCTTCTTTTACTTCTCCGATGGATTCAGCAGGTGCCTCATCTTTCTTCTCCGGATAATCTGCCACGAAATCTGTTGTCTCTGCATTTTTTGCCAGAAGCTCCAGCATACTCACCGGATAATTGCGGGAATCTGCAAGAATCTTTTGTACTTTTTTATCTTCTTTTGCACGATCAGAGAGTGTCTGCTGAAATTCTGCTGATAAGGTGCCGTCACTGCATACGAAATCATAGACCGGAGTCTGCGTATTTTCCGCTTCAGTTTTATCTTCCTTTTGAGCCGTATTATCAGTCTGCGTCTTTGTCTGCTTTTTTTTCTGCGAATCTTCTTTTGACAGCTGTCCTGCGATCCACCGTCCTGCAAGTGCCAGCAAAGCGAGCAAAATCAGGATACAGATTGTTCGTTCTACCAGAACGACCTTTTTTCTGTCAAATCTTCTTTTTCTTCTTTGGTATGCCATAGTTCAACCTCCGGTAACAGAATACCACATTCCTACAATGCTTTCCATACCTGAATTAATTCTTCTTTCATTTCCTTCGGTGTAATCTGCTTCTCAATCCCATTTAAAATCCTGCCGCTGTTGACTTCTGCCACCTCGATCTTGCCATAATCCATCCAGACAAAACAGGCAAAACAAAGGATGGAAAGTCCCAGACGAAACAAAAAAGAGTGATCCTCTGCTGCATCGTCCTCTGTGACAGAAGTTGTAAGATTTCCATATCTCGGATGAATCACAGGCGTGCTTCTGCCTGTCTCATGATAAAGTCTGCGTGTCTGTCTGAGCAGTTCTCTTCGGCGTGCTTCTGATTCGTTCATAAAGGTTCCTCCTGTAAAAAAGACATATGACGGGCTTCTTACCCCCATCATATGTCTTTTTTTTAAGAACTAGAACTTATCTGTCTGCCAGTTCTTTTACAATATCTTCCCATGTGACACCGCGTTCCACCATGAGTACCATGGCATGATACAGAAAATCAGAAATCTCATATTTGATCTCTTCCGGGTTCGGATTCTTGGCAGCGATCACGATCTCTGTTGCTTCCTCTCCCACCTTTTTCAGAATCTTGTCAATCCCCTTATCAAACAGATAGTTGGTATAAGATCCTTCCTTCGGATGCTGCTTTCTGTCTGCAATCGTTGCATATACAGATTCAAAAACCTGAAGCGGATTTTTAGAATCGTACTCATTTCCTACAATCTGCCGATAAAAGCAGGTATGATTTCCGGTATGGCAGGCCACTCCGATCTGCTCTACCTTGGCCAGCAACGTATCGTTGTCACAGTCGGCTGACAGCGCCTTTACATACTGATAATGTCCGGAGGTTTCTCCTTTTACCCAGCGGCACTGTCTGCTTCTGCTGTAATAGGTCATTTTTCCAGATTTGAGTGTATGTTCAAATGCTTCTTCATTCATGTAGGCCATCATCAGAACCTCGTTGGTCTTATAATCCTGTACAACAACTGGAAGAAGTCCGTCCGTATTCAGCGTGAAATCAGAAAAACTCATCGTACTTTCCAGAGAAGTCATCTGAATTCCTTCAGAAATGCAATGATTTTTGAATGCATCGATATCAAGTGCAGGTTCGCTGATCAGCATACCGGAAACGCCCTTGACACCCTTGCATTTTAAGATTTTTAAAATCTCTTCCTGTTCCATTGTATCAGTCAGAACAACGCACGGAATCTCTGTGATATTCATCACAGAAAGCAGATCCAGGCGATGCATGAAAATAATCTCGGAACTGAATTTGTCGATCAGATGCTGCTGTTTGAACAAAGCATCAAAATCATTTAAAGATACTGCGATCCGTTCTTTTCCAAATCGTTTGGATACTTCTTCGATCAGTTCAAACGACAGCGGTTTGGAAAAATTCAGGATTGCCCGTTTTGCACCGGTGTACAGAATCTTTTTCACGTCTTCCTGTCTGCGTACATTTCCGCCTGCAACCATTGGAATACTGATGGCACGGTTTACTTTTTTCATCAGATCGATCGCTTCATCATGCTCGTCATCCGTATTGGACAGATCGAATACGATCAGCTCATCTGCCCCTTTGTCACAGTACTGCTTTGCAAGCCCGATCACATCGTCTGAGACGACTTCTTTATCATCAAACCATTTTATTGCTTTTCCCTTGTAAATAAAGATACAGGGGATCAATCTTTTATAACTCATCGTTTTGTTCTCCTTTATAAGCTGCCTTTCGTAGACCATACCCCGTTCATACGTGGTTCCTCCATGGTTGCCATATCCAGAGCCTTTCCAAATGCCTTGAACAAGGCTTCTGCCATATGGTGATTGTTCCCTCCGTCTACGATCTTTAAATGCAGGTTCATCGCTGCGCTGTAAGAGACTGCATAAAAGAATTCACGGATCATCTCTGTATCCAGAGTTCCCAGTTTTTCCACTGTAAACTCTGCCTGATAATTCAGGTAAGGGCGACCAGATAAGTCTACTGCACACATGGCGAGTGTCTCGTCCATAGGAAGCAGAAAGCTTCCGTAACGCTTGATCCCTTTTTTTTCTCCCAGTGCTGCTGCGATTGCCTGCCCCAGTACGATCCCGGTATCCTCGATCGTATGATGGGAATCCACCTCCAGATCTCCTGTTACGTGCACCTTCAGATCAAACAGACCATGTCTGGCAAATCCATTCAGCATATGATCAAAAAACGGAATTCCGGTTGCAATCTCATTTTCCCCGGTTCCATCCAGATTGATCGTCAGAGAAATGTCCGTCTCTTTTGTTTTTCGTTCGATTGTTGCTGCGCGCTGTTCCATTTTTAATCCCTCTTTTCAAAGCGGACATGGATGGAGTTTGCATGTGCCGTGAGCTGTTCTGCTTTTGCAAACTGCTCGATGTCCTGATGTACGGTCTCCAGTGCTTCTTTTGAGTAAGAAATAATGCTGGATTTTTTCAAAAAGTCATCTACAGACAACGGAGAGAAGAATTTGGCAGTCCCGTTTGTCGGAAGGACATGATTTGGTCCTGCAAAATAATCTCCAAGAGGCTCACTGCTGTATTCTCCGATAAAGATGGCACCCGCATTGCGAATCTTGGTCATCACGGTAAATGCATCTTTTGTCACGATTTCCAGATGCTCAGATGCGATTTCGTTTGCCGCGTCGATCGCGTCATCCAGTGTCTCGGCGATCAGAATATGCCCATAGTTATCCAGAGATTTCTGAATGATCTCACCTCTGGAGAGCTCTTTTACAAATCCGTCCACTTCCCGGGATACTTCTTCTGCCAGCTCTTCACTGGTCGTCACAAGAATTGCAGATGCCAGCTCATCATGTTCTGCCTGGGACAGAAGATCCGCTGCCACGTAACGTGGATTGGCAGTCTCGTCTGCAAGAACAAGGATCTCACTCGGTCCTGCGATCGAATCAATGCTGACATGACCGTACACTGCTTTTTTGGCAAGTGCTACATAGATATTGCCCGGTCCCACAATCTTATCCACTTTCGGGATGCTCTCGGTTCCATAAGCAAGTGCTGCGATTGCCTGTGCACCGCCCACTTTATAGACTGCATCCACACCCGCTTCCTTTGCCGCAACCAGCGTTGCCGGATTGACTTTACCGTCTTTTCCCGGCGGCGTGACCATAATGATCTCATCCACACCGGCCACTTTTGCGGGAACGATATTCATCAGAACAGAAGACGGATAAACAGCCTTTCCTCCCGGTACATACACACCAACCCTTTGAAGCGACGTCACTTTCTGTCCTAGGATCGTACCGTCCGGTTTGCTGTCAAACCAACTGTACTGCATCTGTTTTGCATGATAGGATTCGATATTTTTCAGTGATTTTCGGATGACATTCAGAAGAGAGGAATCCACCTGGGAATAGGCTTTTTGAATCTCTTCTTCTGTTACCTGAATATTATCCGCATTAAGTGCTGCACCGTCAAATTTTTCCGTATAAGCGAACACGGCTTCGTCACGTCTGTTTTTTACTTCATCCAGAATCTCGCGGACACTTGCTTCATACGTTCCATAACTGTTGGGACTTCTTTTGAGCAGATCTTCGAGCAGATTTTTTCTGGTTGTTTCATCTAATCGTTCAATTCTCATACTGTTTCCCCCTCCAAAAGATTTCGGATCCTTCCAATCAGATCACGGATCCGGTCATTCTCCATCCGCATGCTGACTGGATTTACGATCATGCGCGCAGAAAGCGGACACACTTCTTCAAGCACCGTCAGTCCGTTTTCCTTTAAGGTGGATCCCGTCTCCACAATATCAACGATCACTTCAGAAAGCCCGACGATCGGTGCCAGCTCAATGGAGCCGTTCATCTTGATGATCTCTACGGTCTGATGCTTCTTATTATAAAAATAGTCCTTTGCGATCTTTGGGTATTTGGTTGCCACGCGGATCACCTCACGATGCTCCAAAAGCTCTTTGGCATCCTGTGGCCCGCATACACACATTCTGCAGGAGCCGAATCCAAGATCCAGTACCTCATGTACGTTGCGTCCTTCTTCCACGATCGTATCTTTGCCGACAACTCCGATATCTGCTGCTCCATATTCGACATAAGTCGGAACATCCGGCCCTTTTGCGAGGAAAAACTTTAATTTTAATTCTTCATTGACAAACACCAGTTTTCTGGAATCCTTCTCTTTCATTTCTTCACAGGTGATTCCAAGCTGTTCCAGCATCTCCAGTGTTTTACTTGCCAGGCGTCCCTTGGTCAGGGCAAAGGTTAAATATTTCATCTGTTCTCCCTCGCTTTCGCTTTTTTTCTGGCATTTACCTTCTTTTCTTCTCCGGTAGAGAGGTTTACCATGTCAATCGTCAGATTCTCGTTCAAATACAGCATGCTGACCGCATGTGTCCGTTTTCCGTAAGCGATAAAGGTCTCTTTTGAATCTTCCTCAGTCCGTTTCAAAAGTTCCATGTATTTTCCTTTTTCACGGAAATCTTTTGCCAGTGCAATGGCCCATTTTTCTGTGGCATCGGTATAGACGATGAGATTGTTGTGACCGGTCTCCACAGTGATCTTCTGTCTGGACAGAGCGTTTTGCAGCTCATCAATGATAATGGCAAATCCGATCGACGGCGTCTGCTTTCCAAACTTTTCCAGAAGATGGTCATAACGTCCGCCTGTCACAATGGCATCACCGGTTCCGTAAGTATAGACCCGAAATACAATCCCGGTATAGTATCCATAATGACCGCTCATACTCAGATCAAAGGTCACATAATCATCAGCCCCATACAATGCAAGCAGTTTATAAATCTTCAAAAGCCGTCCCACCGCTTGTTTTGCCTGATCGGTAGGTGCATGCTCAACGGCCTTTTTCAGCACATCCACATCTCCTGCGAACTCCGGAAGCAGACGGAACGTCTCTTTTAATTCCGGGGAGGCATCCGCCTGCTCTAAGAGTTCCTCGACTCCAAAGAAATTCCGGTTTGCGATCAGATTATAGATTTCTTCCTGCTGCTCTTTTGAAAGTCCTGTAGCTTCCATGAGGCTCTGCAGGAAATCCACATGCCCGATATTCACCTGAAATTCTTTGAGTCCTACTTTTTTCAGACCATCTACGACCATGGCGATCATCTCGGCATCTGCTTCCACAGAATCGATTCCGATCAGCTCAGCACCAAGCTGTGTACTCTCTTTTAAGCGTCCCTGATAACTGCTGTGATTGATAAAGGTACTTCCCACATAACAAAGACGGATCGGAAAGTCTTCGGTCTCAAACAGAGTTGCTGCCGCTCTTGCGATCGAAGGAGTGATATCCGGCCGAAGTGCCAGTGTATCCCCCTCCCGGTCAAAAAACTTATACAGCTCTCTGGATGAAATCGTCCCGATCTCTTTGCGGAACACATCAAAATATTCAAAAGTCGGAGTCTGAATATCCTGATATCCGTAAAGATGCAGCACCTGATGAAGTTTATCCTGTACTGCCAGCTTTGCTCTGCATTCATTACTGTAAATATCTCGAACTCCTTCGGGAGTATGTAACTTTTGTTCCATAATTCATAACACCCTTTCACTTTACTATGCTAATACATTAAATTATTCTGTAATTATACGAACTTTCATTTCTTCTGTCAATCCCTGTCATCCAAATCTTTTTGAATATAATCCAGATATGGAACAAAACAATGATTTTTCAAAGCCATAAAATATTCCGGGGAAAGTTCTTCAAACCGGATACTTTTGCGCCCGCCGGACTGTGCCCGTTTCCAGAATTTCAAAAGCTCTCCAAATCTCATGTAATACAACGTTTCTTTCTGACTGTAATAAATAATCAGAAAAGAAATCCCCTGCTGTTTTTCATACTTCTCCATAAAAGAAACCTGATGCTCGTGAACATTCTGAAGCGGAAATGTATCTGCGGCACACTCTTTTGCGTCAAAACAAATGGGAATTCCCTGAACAGCTCCGATATAATCCACGGTGCTGACCTTGTCAAAATAGGCAAGTGTGATATGACGCCGTTCCTTGTCAATCCGAACCGGAGTGATCGGGGTCGGCACCTTCTGGATCAGCGCCAGTCCCATTTCTTCATACCGGGTATTTGTGTAATTGATCATATCTTCCAGGGTAGAACCACGAAGTCCCCTTGAATTCCAGGTTCCCATTACAACACCCCTTTTTCGGCTGCAATCCTGTAAAACTGTTTCGGAAGCGGCGCTGTAAACTCTTTCTTGGATACGTTGCATAAGGTTTGCGTACATACCGGAAACTGCAGTCTGGCAGCATGAAGAAGCTGTGACTGCAAGTGATATTTCTGCTCGTATTCCCGGTTGATCTGCGATGCTCCGTATTTGTGGTCTCCAATCAGCGGATGTCCGACCGAAGCCAGATGGGCACGGATCTGGTGGGTCTTTCCGGTGATCAGATGCACTTCTAAAAGCGTTACACCGTCATGGGACTTTATCGGACGGTATTCGGTGATGATCCGTGCACTTCCAGGTCTTTCCTGAAACAGTATTTCTACTTTGTTGGTGCGCTCGTCCTTAAAAAGCCATCCTTCTACCCGGCTCGGTTTTTCGATGATTCCCGCTGTCAGGCAGAGATAATATTTTCCAATGGTGCGATCATGAAACATCTGGCTGAGTGACTGCAGTCCTGCCATGCTTTTCCCTGCCGCTACAATTCCGCTTGTATTACGGTCCAGACGGTTGCAGATGGAAGGTCTGAATGTCCGGAGATCCTCCTCTGTCAGTGCATGGCTCTGGATCAGATAAGAAATCAGATGCTCCACCAAAGACTCGTCTGACCTTGCTGCTTTCTGGGAGAGCATCCCCACAGGCTTATTGATCAGAATAATATCCGCATCCTCATAGAGAATGTCCAGACTGACATTTGTATAGCCGGAAAACGCTTCCGAAAATTTTTGGATCGTTTCATCTGATAAAAATAATTTTACACAGTCGCCCTTTGCCAGCTTTTCATTGCCGGACGCCTTTTTCCCGTTCAGCGTAATATTTTTTTTCCGGAGCATTTTGTACAAAAAACTCTTCGGGGCTTTATTTAAGTATTTGCAAAGCAGCTTGTCAAACCGCTGCCCGGCTTCCTGTTCTGTAATCTTGATTTCCTGCATGTTTTGTAACTCCTCATTACATGGAGAGGTTTAAAAGAAGCTGTCTGGTCTGCGCTTCTTCCTCTCCGTTTATTTTGGCATTTTCTACCATGGCGATCGATTCCAGTCCTTCGATCCTGGAGAGAAAAACCTTATAATCCTGATAAAATTTCACAGTGGAATACGAAAGACGATTCTGCGTCATCATATCCCTGATATGTTTGGAAAGGACGTTTAAATCGACCTTTTTGCTGTCTGTGTATCCAAATACCGTTCCGTTGGAGATCACCACACACTCCACCGGCATGATTTTTTCACGGGTTGTCAGGACAAGATCGTATACTCTGGTCGTATGCGGTGCTTTTGTATCAACCTCATGAACCAGCTTCTGATCTACAGAAGCATAAGGAAACCTGGTGATAACTCCCACCAGCGCTTTTGCGGCAGGAAGGCAGCCAAGAATTGCCACCACTGTCAGAAGATTGCTTCTTGTTTTTGTCTGTACGTAGCCCAGTGTAAAAATGGCAGCTACGAGCAGAAAATAAATCACAGTCCGGATGATTTCTACTTTTTTCTTATAATCCAGATAACCTGGAGTTCCTTTTTCGATTCGCTTCATTTGTTCTTCTCTCCTACTTTTTTCCAATGGTCTGTACGTTTAAAATCCAACTGACCGGAACGATCCTGACCAGTATGTACAGTGCCCTCATCCAGAACCCGAAGATTGAGACTGCTTTTTTTCGTCTCGCATCCAGAAGTGCCTGTTTTACTACGTTTGGAGCCTTTGCCATTGTCATTTTTTTGAGCGGATTTTCAGGTTGCCCGCACCGCTCAAAAAATTCTGTGTCCACAGGTCCCGGGCAGACTGCAGTGACATAGATTCCTTTTTTCTTCCACTCTGCGCCAAGAGCTCTGGAAAAGCTGAGTACATAAGATTTGGTGGCTGCATAAACCGCAAACCCGGGCTGCGGAGCAAATGCCGCAGCAGATGCAATCTGCAGGATCCGACTTCCTTGTGACAGATAGGGCGCACACAAAAGCGTCATGTTTGTCAATGCCTCGCAGTTGAGACGCACCATCTCACTTTGTGCGGGCCACTCTTCTTTTGCGATATCCAAAACAGTACCGCTTTTTCCGAAGCCTGCTGCATTCACCAGCATCCGGATATCGGGTCTTAGACGCTGCAGTGTATCTTTGACCGTTTGAAGAAACATCGGATCTGTCAGATCTCCTGCAAAGATGCGGACCGGAACCGAACAGGTCTTCGCGATCGCTTCCAGTCGGTCTTTTCTGCGTGAAATGATCCACAATTCATCCAGGTTCATATAGAAATGCGGAATCTGGCGGACAAACTCCCGCCCCATACCGGAGGATGCCCCGGTGATCACTGCAATTTTCATCTTCCACGCCTCTTTTCTGTCTTCTTTTTCTGTACATTCCGTATGGTCTTTTTCTTCTGTTTTGGTCTGCCCGTTTTGACAGGCTGTTCCTTTTTCAATCTGCGCGGGCGGATCAGACAATTCTTTTCAAATCCGATCAGATCTGTTCTGCCGGCTTTTTTCAGCGCCTCTGCAACCAGATCATAGTTTTCCGGATTCCGATACTGGATCAACGCTCTCTGCAGGGCTTTCTCATGCGGATTTTTCGGAACATAGACCGGTTTCATTGTCCGCGGATCCACACCGGTATAGTACATACAGGTAGAAATTGTAGACGGAGTCGGATAGAAATCCTGCACCTGCTCCGGCATATATCCAAGATCTCTGCAGTATTCTGCCAGTTCCACTGCTTCTTTTAACGTCGATCCCGGATGAGAGGACATCAGATACGGCACCAGATATTGCTCTTTTCCGATTTTCTGGTTCATGGCATAAAACTTTTTCGTAAAGGTCTCATACACATTGTTGGCCGGTTTTCCCATCATAGAAAGAACCGGATCTGAAACGTGTTCCGGTGCCACCTTTAACTGTCCGCTGACATGATACTCACATAATTCTTTCAAAAACGTATCATCTGCGTCCGCCAGCAGATAGTCGAAACGAATTCCGGAACGGATAAAGACTTTCTTCACTTTCGGAACTTTTCTCAGCTTTCGCAGAAGTGCTACATAGTCTTTGTGATCTGCATTCAGGTTTTTGCAAGGTGTCGGGAACAGACACTGCTTTGTCTTACACACGCCTTTGGTCATCTGCTTTTCACAGGATGGATGCCGGAAATTTGCAGTCGGTCCGCCCACATCATGGATATATCCCTTAAAATCAGGATCCTGCGTGATCTCCTTTGCCTCCTGCAGCAGAGATTCGTGACTTCGTGTCTGTACGATCCGCCCCTGGTGGAAGGTCAGTGCGCAGAAGCTGCATCCGCCAAAACAGCCCCTGTTGCTGATCAGACTGAACTTGATCTCTGCGGTCGCCGGAACTCCTCCCAGTTTTTCATAATCCGGATGGGCACAGCGGGTAAACGGCAGTGCATAGACATCATCCATCTCCATCTGTGTCAGCGGTTTTGCCGGAGGGTTCTGTACCACATATAAATGTTCGGAATACGGTTCGACCAGACGTTTTCCGGAAAATGGATCCGTATTACAGTACTGGGTGTAAAAACTTCTGGCATAAGAAAGCCTGTCCGCTTTTAATTCTTCAAAAGACGGAAGCATCACGGCATCATAAACCGAATCCAGAGATTTTGTCTTGACTGTTGTCCCGCTGATGTAAGTGATATCTGACACGGCAATTCCTGCATCCAGGGCTTCCGCAATCTCTACGATCGAGTGTTCACCCATCCCGTAGGAAATCATATCTGCTCCGGAGTCCAGAAGGACGGAACGTTTCAGCCGGTCAGACCAGTAATCATAGTGTGCAAGCCTTCGAAGGCTCGCTTCAATTCCGCCGAGAATAACCGGCGTCTGTTTGTAGGTCTGACGGATCAGGTTTCCATAGACCACGGTTGCATAATCCGGACGCCTGCCCATCACTCCTCCGGGCGTATAGGCATCGGATTTTCTGCGCTTTTTGGAGACAGAATAGTGATTCACCATGGAATCCATATTGCCGGCAGATACTAAAAATGCAAGCCTTGGCTCTCCGTATATGGTCACACTGTCTTTGTCCTTCCAGTCCGGCTGGGAAATGATCCCGATCCGATAGCCTCTGGATTCCAGAAGTCTTGTGATCACAGCAGGACCAAAAGATGGATGATCGACATACGCATCCCCGGTAATATAGACAAAATCAACCCGGTCCCATCCTCTGTCTTTCATATCCTGTCTGCAAATTGGTAAAAACCTTTCTCTCATGTATTTATACTCCACATCTTTCATATGTTTTTGCTTGGATCTCATCATAACTGCGGATAAAATAGTCCGCCTTTTCTTTTTTCTCTTTTTCATCACTTGCCGAGAATGCATCATCCACTGCACACACTGTCATTCCCGCATTGCGCCCGGCTTCGATCCCCTTTGGAACATCTTCAAATACCAGACACTCTTCCGGCTGTACACCGAGGTCCTCTGCCACTTTCAGATAAACATCCGGTGCAGGCTTTCCTTTTTTCACTTCACATCCGGTGCGTACAGAAGAAAAATACTCCCGGATCTGCAGCGCGTCCAGAGCGGCAAGAGCCAGCTCCTTTGCATTGCTCGTAGCAATTCCCATCAGGATCTGCTCCTGTTTTAAAAATTCCAGAAATCCTTTTGCCCCCGGCTTTAGCTCCACTTGGGTCTGATACAGATGCAGTGTCATATCGATCCACTCCTTTTGCACATCTTCCAGCGAACAGGAGAGCTCTGGAAATACATCCAGAAAATACTGTGCGGTCTCTGTGTAGCTTTTTCCCTCCAATGCCTTGGCGAATCCGGGCGGCGGGGTCAGATGGTATTTCTTTAAAAAGATCCGGTCCACTTCCGGCCAGATCCACATGGAATCCGTCAGCGTCCCATCCATATCAAAAATTACTGCTTTTTTTCCACTGAGCATAGTGTATCCTTCTCTTTCTCTGTCAATTCCCGGTATTCGCCGGGCATCAAAGTTTCATCCAGCTGAAGCGGTCCCATACTGAGCCTCTTCAGATAAATGACTTTCTTACCGACTGCTTCAAACATCCGCTTCACCTGATGAAACTTCCCTTCGCAGATCGTCAGAAGAATCTCTGAAACTTCTCCCGACTTTACTACCTCCAACACTGCAGGAGCAGTCAGCTTTTTCTCATGGATATCCACGCCTTCTGCAAATTTACGGACATCTTCCTGCGTAACGATCCCCTGCACTTTCGCATAATACGTCTTATCTACATGCTTTTTCGGGGAAAGCAGCCGATGCGCCAGTTCCCCGTCATTGGTGATCAGCAGCAACCCTTCGGTATCTTTATCCAGACGTCCTACCGGAAACAGATCCTTTCTTTTGCGGGAAACAATCAGGTCTATCACCGTCTTTTCTCTGGCATCCTCTGTTGCCGAAATCACCCCGGCGGGCTTGTGCAGCATATAATATTCTTTTTTTGTGTAGCCGACGGTCTGACCGTCGAATACAACGGTTGTCTCTTCGGTATCGATCTTTGTTTCCGGCTTTTTCACACAAGCGCCATCCACAGACACTCTGCCTTTGGAAATCGCCCGCTTTACTTCTGTTCTTGTGCCCACTCCCATATCTGCGAGATATTTATCCAGTCTTATCTTCATCTCTTTTCATCCTTATGACTGCCAGCGCCAGCCCGGCAGATATTTGTTTTTCAGCGTCTGGTTTGCCAGTTTTCCGAATCCGAGCGGATATCCGTCCACACAGACCAGATACCATCCTTTCTCCTTGCGGGAGACAAGATCTTCTACATCCAGAGTCTCTCCTTTTAAATATTTGATCACACGTTCATCCTGTACGGACAAATCCAGAATATTGGCATACTCTTCTTTTTTCAGTGACATTGCAAACGCCTGACTCGGTTCAAACCGCTTTTTCTTAAGTTCTCCGAGCAGCAATCCGGTTCTTAAAAAGCGGACACCGTTCAGCTTTGGAAGTCCCTTCGGCATATAGTAGACTCTCTCTCCATGGATATCCAGTCTTGATGCTTCCGGTTTCCAGGAAACGTTCCGGAAAAACTCTTCCAGCTCTTCCGGCAGTTTTCCGCCTTTTTTAGAATCCTTTTCTTTCAGAGCAATCGGAGAGCCTTCCCCCTTTTTCAACAGTGCAAGATAATGTCCTTCCCCTTCCATTCGATGCGGAAAAATCCGGACTGTCTTTGCAAGATTTGGGTTTTTGCTGTCTGTCACTTCCGGCATTCCCGGTGCAAAGCCTTCATATCCTGCCATCTCACAAATCTCAAACTCCGGATATTCTTCCAGCAGATATTCGATGGTCTGCTCATTCTCTGACGGATCAAAGGTACAGGTAGAGTACAGCATCATTCCACCAGGACGCAACATGGATGCCGCCTGCGTGATGATACTTCGCTGAATTTTTGAGAAAAACTCCGGACCATGCTCTTCCCATGCTTTGACCATCTTTTTATCTTTTCGAAACATTCCTTCTCCGGAACACGGAGCATCGATCAGGATCTTGTCAAAATATTCCGGAAAATACTCGGTCAGCTTGCCCGGCTCTTCGCTGAGCACCAGCATATTTCCGATTCCGAATAATTCAATATTCTTCAGCAGACCTTTGGCTCTGGAATTGCTGATGTCATTTGCCATCAGAACTCCTTTTCCCTGTAACTTTGCCCCAAGCTCTGTCGCCTTTCCTCCGGGAGCGGCACATACATCCAGCACCCGGTCTCCCGGCTCGATCAAAAGCCGGTCTGCCGGTGTCATCGCGCTTGGCTCCTGCAGATAATACAGTCCTGCAAAATAGTACGGATGCTTTGCCGGCTGGATCTGATCTCCGTCATAATAAAATCCATTTGAGATCCATGGAACCGGACGCAGCGGCCATGGAGCGATTTTCAAGAAATCCTCCACGGAAATTTTGTTTATATTGACACGGAGTCCGTAATGACGCGGCTCCTCATAGCATTTTAAATAATCCTCATATTCTTCACCCAAAAGGTGTTTCATCTTTTCTTCAAATGTATTTGGTAAATTCATATTCATTCCTCCACATGAACATGATTATACCATAATTCCTATAGTAAGACTACCTAGAATACACACATTTTATTCTGGCATTTTCTGCATACCGCAGCACCGGATACGGATTTACACTGATTTCTTCCGTTCCTTCTTTCAGATAAATCCCAAGGTGGAGATGCACCGGAAACTCCCCCGTTGTTCCCTCCTCTCCATATCCGCTGTCCCCCATATAGCCGAGCAGATCTCCTGCCTTTACCGAATCTCCCTTCTCAAGCTCCGCATAAGAATCCAGATGTGCATAATAAAAATACGCTCCCGTCGGTGCCGTGATCCCAATCCTCCAGCCGCCCTTTTCCAGCCAGCCTTTTTCGGTTACGACACCATCCGTCATGCTTACAACAGGATAATACCCGGGCGTATTTTTCTCTGCCATAATATCTGTTCCCTCATGCCCCCGTTTTCCTCCGTAATTTCGTTCAAACATCCAGGAATCAACATAAGAAATCTTATCCTCGGTATCATCCAGAGACTGCGGGATGGGGAAATATTTTACATCATTCCAGATTGCCCTGCATGATTGCACATAAGCATCCCAGCCCGTTTGGTTTCGCCATTGGCGGTACAGCTTCTGAAATCCGGAAGGTGAGACTTTTCCTGGAAATCTGCGGTTTTCAAAGTCTGTTGCCATCCAGTAGAGTCCCACGTCCCGTCCCGGATCTGCAGCCTGTTTCAAATAAACCTGCATGGTTTCAGAAACAGGCTGCCTGCGAAAATCAGGCTGAGATACCACCGGTTTTTGAAGTCTCTGAAATCCACTGACAGAAATCAAAACCCCGGTATTTAATACGGCAAAAAATGCCAGAAGAAAAATTCCCGCAAAATAGCTGATATATCTGTGACGCATAGAACTTTCTCCCGTTGGATGTTTCAAATTATCGTATGCCGGTTTCTTCTAAAACTTTCCACTGATAAATGTCCCATATCGTCATATACATATAACAACAAGTGAATCGGAGTTTTCCTATGAGAAAAAATCTGGCCGGAATCGGAGTTCTGATCTGTTTTGCCTTTATGCTTTTATTTCCAAAAGATGTATTTAATGGAGCCAGCAAAGGTCTGCTGCTATGGTTTCATACGGTCTTTCCCACACTGTTTCCCTTTTTGATCATCACAAACCTGCTGATGTCCACCAACTGCATCCGTCTGATTGCCCGCCTGTTCGGCCCTCTTCTGAACAAAATCTTCCGGGTCTCTCCAAACGGGAGCTTTGCGATCATTGCAGGCTTTCTCTGCGGATATCCTATGGGCGCCAAAATTTCCGCAGACCTGACACATACAAAACAGATTTCACCGCAGGAAGGAGCGTATCTGCTCTCCTTTTGCAACAATACAAGTCCGGTCTTTATTTTCAATTTTGTAGTCTGGAAAACACTGGGAAAAAGCGAACTGATGATTCCGTCCATCCTGATCCTGACAGCTGCGCCCATTCTGGTCAGCTTTTTTACGAGAAGAACGTATTTGAAGGGAAAACAGGCATTTCAGGCTCCGGATTCAGGCTGGCAGAAAAATACGTTCTGGTCCTTTGACATTTTGGATCACTGCATTATGGACAGCTTTGAAGCAATCACAAAAGTGGGGGGCTATATGATTCTTTTCTCCGTGTTGATCGCACTGTCAGAAAACCTGGCATCCTGCTTTCCGGCGGTCCAAATTCTTCTGCCGGTTTTGGAAATCACAAACGGGATTCAGCTGATTGGAATGTCTGCCGTTTCTTTTCCTGTAAAATACATTTTGGCGCTCTCTCTGACAGCATTCGGAGGCATATGCGCTGCCGCCCAGACACAGTGCATGATACAAAAAGCCGGTTTTTCAATCTTTCCCTACATAACACAAAAGCTGGCTACCGCTCTGGTAACCAGCCTGCTTGGCATCTTATATCTTTTATGCTTCGCCTGAGAACTCCTGTCCTTCTTCCGGAGTCGGAGACTCTAATTCTGCACGATTCGTGCGGACAACATCATAACACTCCTGAAGGGAGTTGATCAGTCCGTCATATTTTGTCGTATAGCTGTCTAATGTATGACCGATAATACTCTCTGCATTGGCAAGCAGATCATCGGTATACTGGATCGCACCCATACGGATCTCATTTGCATCCATTGTTGCATTGTCGATGATCTCCTGAGCCTGTGCAGTCGCCTGTGTCACGATCTCATTTGCCTGTGCATATGCCTGCTGCATGATCTCATGCTCACTGACAAGCTCTGTTGTCTGTACCTGTGCTTCTTCGATCATCGCATCGGCTTTTGCTTTTGCATCCGCAAGGATCGCATCCCGGTTGCTGATGATCTTCTGATATCTCTTGATCTCATCCGGAGTCTTCATTCTGAGTTCTCTCAAAAGCTCATCCAGATGTTCTTTATTTACAATAATCTTTGTCGAGGATAACGGCTGAAACTTACAATCTTTGTCAATGTACTCTTCAATCTCCTCAATAATCTGTTCAATACGGCTGCTCATAGTTACACTCTCCTTTTTGCTTTCATCTTCGCTTCCAACTCTCCTGCTACCGCTTCTGGCACAAACTGTGATACATCTCCCCCATAAGCGGCAATCTCCCTGACGGTTGTAGAGCTTAAGTAAGAATATTCGATACTGGTAGTCAGAAACATCGTCTCCAGATCCGGCTCCAGTTTATGGTTCGTCTGCGACATCTGCAATTCATATTCAAAATCTGTAATTGCCCGAAGTCCTCTGATGATCACAAAGGCATCCATCTGACGGGCAAAATCTATCAAAAGTCCGTGAAATGGAACAATTCTGACATTTGTCAGATCTTTGGTCGCTTCCTCTAACATTTTAACACGTTCTTCTACAGAAAACAACGGCATTTTCGCATTATTATTCAGCACACCGACAACCAGTTCATCCACAATTTTACAGGATCTGCGGATAATATCTAAATGTCCGTATGTAACAGGGTCAAAACTGCCCGGATAAATGGCTCTTAACATATCATTTCCTTTCCAGCTTTCTCAATGAAAACATGCTTGTTCGTCTTGTATTCTTTCTCTTTGATCAGTGTGAAGCCCAAATCTTCCAGATAAGAAAAGTCCGTATGCTTTGATGCTTCCACAATGATCACGGTATCCTCATAAATCAGTTCGGAACCGGACAGATACGTAAGAACCTGTCTCTCCAGATCCTGATCATACGGAGGATCCATAAATACAAAATCAAACACTTTCTCGCCTTCCAGCTGATACAGAGCTGTCAGAACATCTTTCGTCATGGTCATCGCTTTCTCAGAAAGCTTTGTATAGTTTAAATTTTCTTTGACACAGGCCATCGCTTTTGGATTCTTTTCGACAAAAACAGCCTCTTTGGCGCCTCTGCTCAATGCCTCGATGCCAATTCCGCCACTTCCGGCAAACAAGTCCAGAAAAACGCTTCCGAAAACAGACGGCGCGATCATATTGAACAGTGTCTCTTTGATCCTGTCTGTTGTTGGTCTGGTCTCCATTCCGTCCAAAGTTTTTAACTGCAGTCTCTTTGCAGTTCCTGCGATCACTCTCATTGCGCACCTCCACTTTCTCAACTATGCTGAATTTTAGCAGAAAAAAGCACTCAGGTCAATCCCAAGTGCTTTTTTCCGCCTGATTTCGCATTGGCAACAGTGACTGCTTATTTACCGGCCATCTGTTTTTCCTGCTGCTCGATCATTTTCTTTACCATATAACCACCTACAGATCCGTTCTGTTTGGAAGTTAAGTCTCCGTTGTAACCGTCTGACAGCGGTACTCCAAGCTCGCTTGCTACCTCGTATTTGAATTTGTCCAGTGCTCCCTTTGCTTCTGGTACTGCTGCTCGATTAGATGAACGACTTGCCATGATAATTTCCTCCTTTTCGTAACTTCTTTTGTTACCTCTTTTTGTAGTTTTATAACCTAAGCCCGGGCCGCATCGACATGAAAGCTGCTGCATTGTGATGCGGCTCGTCTCATGTGTCTGCATTCCGTTCGCTTGTGTTACATCCATAGTATATGGAGGAATTTTATTTTTAATCTGGTAAGTTCTGGTATTTTTAAAGTGTCATTTCTAACATCACATCTGACAGATAGTGTTTTAAGCGATCGGCCAGCCGCCGGTTTCTTTCTGATTTCAGTCCGGGATCCGTCCGCAGCAGTTCTCCTGCAGCTTCGGCAGCTTGTTTTAGGATCAGAGAATCCTGGAACACATCTCCCAGTTTAAAATCCATCAGACCACTCTGCCGGATTCCAAAGAGATCGCCCGGTCCCCGAAGTCTTAAATCTTCTCCCGCGATAAAAAATCCGTCATTGGACTGATTGAGGATACCCAGACGCTCTTTTGTTTCTTTTGATTTGGAAGGACTCATAAAAATACAGTAGGACTGATGTCCTCCTCTTCCTACCCGGCCGCGGAGCTGATGAAGCTGAGCGAGGCCAAAACGTTCTGCATTTTCGATCATCATAACTGTTGCATTCGGAACATCAATCCCGACTTCGATCACCGTCGTGGATACAAGGATCTGGATCTCATTTTTCCCGAATGCTTCCATGATCTCATCTTTTTGTGCCTGCTTCATTTTTCCGTGAAGACACCCCACTTTGACAGACTCACCCATGATATCCTGAAGCATCTGGGAATAATCGGTTACATTTTCTGCTTCCAGCGCTTCACTCTCCTCGACCATCGGACAGATCACATAGCACTGTCTGCCTGATTGCACTTGCTTTTTCATAAATGTATACGCTGTATTCCGATATCCGGTATCCACCACACAATTTTTGATTGGAAGTCTGTTTTTCGGCAATTCATCGATGACTGAAATATCCAGATCTCCGTAGAGGATGATTGCCAGTGTCCGCGGGATCGGGGTGGCGCTCATGACCAGGATGTGAGGCAACACTCCTTTTCCTGCCAGCGTCTCTCTTTGTTTGACTCCAAAACGATGCTGCTCATCTGTTACCACCAGCGCCAGATTCTGATACTGCACTTTTTCTTGAATCAGTGCATGAGTTCCGATCACAATATCTGCCTCTCCCGCTTCAATTCTGGCATAAGCCTCCCGTTTTGCTTTTGCTGTCATGGAACCGGTAAGGAGCTCCGTTTTCAGCGGGATTCCGTATGCTTCCAGCATGCCGCTGATATTTTCATAATGTTGTCTGGCAAGCACTTCTGTGGGTGCCATCATCGCGCTCTGATATCCATTTAAGCCGGTATACATCAAAGCAAGAAGTGCCACAATCGTTTTTCCGGATCCCACATCCCCCTGTACCAGCCTTGACATGACAGATTCTCCGGAGATATCCCGCAAAATCTCCTGCCATACTTTCTTCTGTGCGCCTGTCAGTTCATAGGGAAGTGCGTGAAGAAATTCGTCCACCTTCGGCTGATCACAGAATCCATAATGATTCTTGGCACGGTCTTCCCGTTCCTTGATCATTCTCAGGGAAAGCACGAAAATCAGAAATTCTTCAAATACAAAGCGCTTTCTTGCTTCATAGAATTCTTCTTTTATCTCCGGGAAATGGATTCCTTCCATTGCAGTTCTTCGATCCAGAAGGTGATATCGGCAGATCAGCTCTTCCGGAAGAAATTCCTGGATTCCTTCCACCTGCTCCAATGCCTGAGCGACCGCTTTTTTTACCGCATTATTGGTCAGTCCTGCCGTCAGGGCATAAACGGGCTGCATTGTATTTCTTTTTTCCTCGTAAGAGGCACTGGGATAGAAAATCTCCGGATGCTCCATCACCAGTGCGTCCTTTTTGCGCACAATCCTTCCGCGCAGAGTGATCACGCCTCCCCGTCCCAGTGTGTTGCGAAGAAACGGCATCCGAAACCAGATCACTTTCAAAGTGCCGGTCATGTCTTTCAGATAGAGTGTGGTGATCTGCATTTTTTTATTCTGACTGACCTGGATCCTCCCGAAGATCGCGCCGGTGACAGTGACTGTCTTTCCCTCCTGGATCTCTCCAATGGAAATCGGATCTTCATAGATATCATAGGTCCTCGGATAATACGCAAGCAGGTCCCCAATGGTATGGACACCTGCTTTTATAAATAATTGTTCTGTTTTTTCACCAACGCCTTTTAAGACGCTGATTCTTTCAGATTCTCTCATAAATGAAACAACTTCCTATTCTACAGATAATACGTAGTAGTAGATCGGCTGTCCGCCGCAGTGGAAATCAACATCTACATCCGGATAGATCTCTTCAATCTCGCCTGCAAAACGCTCTGCATCTTCTTCCAGAACATCCTGTCCGTAATACAGACTGATCAGTTCTGTATCATCATCCACAAGCTGAGAAAGCATCTCTTTTGTCGTCTGCTCTACAGACTGACCGACAGAAAGGATTCCGGCATCACCGATTCCCATGATATCTCCTTCATGGATCTCTTTATCGTCAATATGGGTATCACGCACAGCGTACGTAACCTGCCCCGTCTTTACATTCTTGATCTCTTCCAGCATGGTCTCCATGTTGGTATCAACGTCCTCTTCCGGCATATAGTTGATGATCGCTGTAATTCCCTGTGGAACTGTCTTTGTCGGAATCACGATGATATCTTTGTCCTTTGTCAGATCTTTTGCCTGATTTGCTGCCAGGACAATGTTCTTGTTATTAGGCAGAATGAAAATGTGATCTGCATTGACCGCATCGATCGCAGTGAGCATATCCTCTGTACTTGGGTTCATCGTCTGACCTCCTTCGATCAGATAATCCACATCAAGTTCTCTGAAAATCTCGTTCATCCCTTCTCCGATGGATACTGCAATAAACCCAACCGGCTTGCGAGGTGCTTTTTTCGCCTGTTCTGCTGCAACTTTTTCCGCATCACGAATCAGCTTTTCCTGATGCTCTTCTCTCATGTTGTCAACCTTCATACGGGACAGCTGTCCGTATGTGAGTCCTTTTTCAAAGGCCAGTCCCGGATGATTTGTATGAACGTGGATCTTCACAATATCTTCATCCGCCACACATACGATGGAATCTCCAATGGACTCCAGGTAGGATTTAAACTCCATTTCATCTGCTTCTGTAAAGGCCTTATCTGTCATAATGATAAATTCTGTACAATATCCGAACTTGATGTCCGCTTCAGCCTGCGCACCTGCTTTGGTCATCTTTGTTCCTGCACTTGCTTCGATCGCACTGTAATCGATCTCTTTGCCAAGAAATGCATCATAGGCGCCATGTAACACTTCCAGAAGTCCCTGTCCGCCGGAATCCACTACGCCGGCTTCTTTCAGTACAGGAAGCATCTCCGGTGTCTGATCCAGCACTTCTTTGGCATATGCCAGAACTGCCGGCAAAAACTCTTCCAGATCATCTGTCACCTCTGCCATCTCAGCTGCTTTCTGAGCGATTCCTTTTGCAACTGTCAGGATCGTACCTTCTTTCGGTTTCATGACCGCCTTGTAAGCAGTTGCTCTTGCACGCTCACATGCCTGTGCAAGTACAATCGTATCGATCTCTTTTTCTTCCCGGATCGTCTTTGTAAATCCTCTCAGAAGCTGAGAAAGGATTACTCCCGAGTTTCCTCTGGCTCCTCGAAGAGAACCGGAAGAAATCGCTTTTGCCAGAGATTCCATATCCGGTCTCTCCATGGCGCTGACTTCCTTTGCAGCTGACATGATCGTCAAAGTCATATTCGTTCCTGTATCTCCATCCGGTACAGGGAATACATTCAGTTCATTGATGAATTCTTTTTTTGCCTCCAGATTTGCCGCTCCCGCCAGAAACATTTTTGCGAGCAGCTCTGCATTGATCGTTTTTGTTGCCACAGCAAATATCCTCCTTAATCTATCACTCTGACACCTTCAACGAAGATGTTGATCTTATCTACGGTCATCCCGGTGAATTCTTCCACTTTATATTTGACGTTGTTCATCAAATTATCAGAAACAGAAAGAATATTTACTCCATATGCAACGATCACATGGAAATCCAGAACCAGGATATTGTCATCTGAAATATCCACATGGATCCCATGGGTCAGACTTTCTCTTTTTAACAGCCGCACAAGACCATCTTTCATGTTCACGACAGCCATACCTACAATTCCAAAACATTCTACAGCAACAGAGCCTGCGTATTTAGCAATAACTTCCGGGCTAATTGTGATAATCCCAAGCTCTGTACTCATACTACCTTTCATCATATATTACCTCCAATTCTTAATGGATCTTCGCACAATTAACATTCGTATTATACTCTCATTATCCGGATTTTACAATATCGATTCATAAAGTGCTGTCAAAACATTCAAAATCTCGTCCTCTGACATGGCCGAACTGTCCAGGCACAGATCGTACTGGGACATCTCTTCCCACTTCTTGTCTGTATAGTAGTTATAATAGAATTTTCGCTGTTTATCGACCTTTTTGATCAGAGAAAGCGCCTCTTTTTCTTCCAGAGAGGTACGCTCCATCACTGTCTGAAGCCTGTAGTCCAATGGTGCATGAATAAAAATACTCCGGGATGTCGGGCGGGATTTCAGGATATCATTGGCGCATCGTCCTACAATGATACAATCCTCCGTATCTGCCAGACGTGTGATGATCTGTGCCTGTGTGTAGAACAGTACATCGTTCATCGGTTCAAACCGAAAACGGCTTTCCATCTGCGCCGGATCTTCTACCGGGTAACGCCATGGATTCGCTCTTTTTTCATCTACTTTAACCAGCTCATCATAAGAAATATCATTCTGTTCACTGGCAAGCTTGATCAGTTCTTTGTCATAATAATGAATTCCCAGCTTTTCGGATAACTTCTTTGCAATTCTGCGTCCGTTGCTGCCATACTGTCTTCCGATTGTAATGATACGTCTGCTCATAATCATTCACCGCTTTCTGCCTGTCATCAAGGCGTTTGAAGTTATTTGAAGTTACTTTAATTTTATCATGAAATGAAATTGATGTGAACAAAAAACCCGATAGAATTCACAAAAAATCCCATATATTGATCTTTACAAAAAAGAATTTCAAAAAAAGACTTGCATTCAGAGGGGGTTTCTGCTAGAATAACAGTGTTGTGAGTCTGTATAAGACTATTTCAGATTGTTAGGAGGTGCAATGATGGCTAAATGTGCTATTTGTGAAAAGGGTGCTCACTTCGGAAACAACGTAAGTCACTCTCATAGAAAAACACCAAAAATGTGGAAATCAAATGTGAAATCCGTTAGAGTGAAAACAGAAGGCGGAGCTAAGAAAATGTACGTTTGTACTTCTTGTTTAAAATCAGGATGCGTTGAGCGTGCATAATCTGTTATATGACGACACGGAATAAAAAGGCTTGATATTTACTTTGTAAATATGGAGTCTTTTTTCATGCTTTACTCGCCAGAAAAAACAGATGCCCAGCCGGACACCTGCTCTTCATTTACAAAACAGACAATATCCTATTAAAAGCAACGCAGTAATGATCGCAATCCCCCATGGAATACTCGATAACAGGAGCATGATCAGCATTCCCACTGCGACGAAAATCAGCGCAAATCCGATCACCCGTTTCAAAATACATCACACCCACCGGCCCTCTTACTGCAAATATATGACAGATATTTCAAAATAATACTCTGATTTTATACGTTTTCTTCTTTTTCAGCAGAATCTAAAATCTCTGCCACATCTGCTTCTGTTACTTTATCTTCTTTTTTCTCTGTAAAACGGTCCACCAGATCCGGTACCATATCCAGAATTTTTGTCATCGTATCCTGATTTCTCACATTTACAAGCTTGGTCGTTCCATTCTTGATCACAAGAACTGCACTCGGGGTAATCTTTCCACCGATTCCACCCATTCCTTTTTCGCGTTTTTCAGCACGAAAAGAACCGGCTCCGATTCCAAAGGAAACATCTACAAGCGGAAGAATGATCGTATCACCCACATGAATTGCGTCACCGACAACCGTCTTAGATGAGATCATTCCGTCCATTCCCTGAAACAATGCTTCCACAGTTGATTTAAAATTGTTGTTATTCTCTGCCATTTGCTGTTTTCCTCCTTTGGCTTTTTGGTTGTATTCTAAAAGCGTAATTTTCTGATATGGGAAATCGTCGTGCGGATATTCTTGTTCCACAGCAGATTCCATAGAACAATCACAAAATAAACGGCATGCACCCTCCCCTTGATCATGGCCTTTCCTTTGAGCACTTTCTCGTCAAAATTCGGAGTGATCTCCACACATTCTCCGATAAACGGATAGATAAGACTCGCTCCCGCCAGAACATATCCTGTGACAGAAGGGTCTGAAAACCCGAATTCCAGATCTGCCTCACACTTTGACGGCTTCAAAAAGCAAAACAAACGTCGAAGCTCTGTGAGGCATTTCATAAAAGCTGACCGATGAATTTCATCCGTAAGAAACTCCATCAATCTTTCCTTTTTTTCTGCCAGTGATTTGAGCATATCACAAATTTTATGAAAAGTACATTTTATCTGTTCCGCTTTTTGAGAAATCCGCTCTCCAAGTCCCGGTCTTGAATCCTGTTTCTTTTTGTTTTCGGTTTTCTTATGTTCTGTTATTTTCTTTTGTGTTGGTTCCGGCTGTTTTTTAAGTTGTTCTGAAGGCTCTTTTTTCTGTATACTTTTTTCAGAAGGAGGAGACTTCAGTGTTTCTTTACTCTGAGAGTGCTTCTCTTCTGTCCGGGAAACAGATGGGGCTGCCTGTTCGGGCTGATCCGCCAGAAACTGCTTCCATGCGATTCGAAACTTCCATTTTAACGCTCCTTCCTGGTACGACACCTCTCCTTTTACAAGGGAACACAGCCAGGAAAACTTCAGCGAGGAGAACAGGTTTTTCCATTCACCTTCCCCCAGGACATCTCCCCGATATCTGACCGGCACAAAAAGAAAGATACCTGCCAACAGGATCAGTATTCCCAATATTACCAGTAATATCCAGCCTATGATTTTTAAAATCAACAGAAGTATATGTATCATATGATTCTACACACTGCCTTCCCCAGATTGTTTCTGATTATTTAAGATGAACTCTCTTAGTCTGACATCATTTGTTTTTTGGTACACATCCTGCACGATTTCTTCTGTCAGCTCCAGCGCCCCTTCGTATCCATCCGCGAGACCGACTACGAACAGCCCAGCGTCCTCAAAAATATGCTGCTTCAGCAACAATACAGAGAAAAATTCCAGTGGATTTTGTTTTCCCTGGGCTAACACGATCAGATAAAGATCCTTTCGAAACCGTTTCTTTTTCAAGCCCTCAATAATCCTTTTTTCACGTTTTTTCAGAGAACGGCTTACATACAATTCTCTATAAAACTCCATATTCATGCAGTCTGTCATCCCCTTTATGCTTGTTCTTTTCTATTGATAATAATAAGAATCCAACACCTGCTTTGCAATTGGAACTGCTTTTGCGCCGGCATTTCCGTCATAACCCTCGATGATCACACTGATGACCAGTTCCGGGTTGTCCACATTCGTAAAGCCTACGAACCAGGAATGTGTTTTTTCCCCGTCTGTCATGCTATATTCTGCAGTTCCGGTTTTTCCCGCCACGGAATAAGACTGTCCGGAAAGCATCGTTGCAGTTCCTTCATCCACAACTGCCCGCATATAGTCTTTCAACTGTAACGCCTCCTCCGATGTCATCAGTTTTTTATAACTTTTCGGTACATTTTTCCGAATCTCGGTTCCTTTATAGTTTGTGACTTTATCAACCAGATATGGTTCCATTAAAGTTCCGCCATTTGCGATCGCCTGTGTGATCAGTGCCATGTGATACGGGCTGACCAATGTGTTTCCCTGTCCCATAGCCGTCATCATCATCTCTCCGTCACTGGTATTCTCATCCACTACAAACGAGCTTTTTGAATAATCCAGCACGGATGGCAGCTTTTTGTTAAACAGAAGCTCTTCGGCCGTCGCACGGTAAGAATTCCGATCCAGCATCAGACCAATGTTTGCAAAGGAAGAGTTGCAGGAGTTTGCAAAAGAACTGCGCAAGTCTTCCAATCCATGTACCGTACTGTCAAAACATCGGATCGTGATGTCTTCATAACTGATCGATCCTTCACAATTATAGCTGTAATTTTGATAGTCCGAATGTTCTTTCATATATTCCAGTGCAGTCACGATCTTAAAGGTAGATCCCGGAGCATATGCCCCTTGAGTCACCCGGTTCAGAAGCGGACTGTAAGTACTGTCTGCATTTAAAGCTTCCCAATCTTGCGTGATTGTATTCGGATCATAGGACGGTCCGGACACCATGGCAAGAATTTTTCCGGTGCTGGCCTCCATAACCATGATCGCGCCCCGATTCGCTCCCAATGCATTGTATGCCGCCTGCTGAAGCCCCGCATCCAATGTCGTTACGACGGTATCGCCATGATTTTTTTCATCCTTAAATTCATTGAGAAATTTTTCCGCAAAAAATGCATTGGACGTCAGAAGTTCTGAGTTTTCGATGGATTCCAGTCCGCTTTTTCCTGCGGTCTCATTGCTGTAGCCGACAACATGGGCAAATGCTGCCCCGTACGGATAGACTCTGTTTTCTGTTCCGTCCTCTCCGACCTGTGTCTCGGCAAGAACTTCTCCATCTCTGTCCGTAATGCTTCCCCGGATGATCCGGTCTGCAAAGGCATCTTGTCTTACGTTATACGGACTGTTGACGATTGTCTTTGCCCGGAACACATTAAAATAAACAATATAGGAGATCAGGGCAAGAAACAGCGTAACAAACAAATAGGTCATCTTAGCGAACTCTTTGTTTCGGAACTTCTTCGAAGCCTGGCTCTTTGGTTGTCTTTTTCTTCTTTGTGGTTCTTCTCTTCGTGCCATTTCTTAACTCTCTTTCTCTCTTTCTTTCCAGATTTTCTTCCTCATCTTCTCTTAAAATATACAGACCCTGTATGATGCCGAACATGATCATCGTACTTAAAATTGAGCTTCCTCCGTAGCTGACAAGAGGAAGAGTTACGCCCGTAGAAGGGATAAATTTTGTCACTCCGCCGATATTTAAAAATACCTGGAAAATATAACAGGTTCCAAGTCCCAACGCTACCAGTTTATAGAATTGATTGCGGAGTGCCAGCGCAATGTTTAAAAACATCACATAACAGCTGACGCACACCAGAATCAGACACAGGGAAAGAATCAGTCCCATTTCTTCCGAAATCGCAGCAAAGATAAAGTCTGTATCAGCTACAGGAATCTCATCCGGAAGTCCCTGAAACAGCCCCATTCCAAACCAGCTTCCTGTGCCAATGGCAAACAAAGACTGCGCTACCTGATATCCGCCGTCACTATAGGTTGCAAACGGATCTTTCCATGCAGCTACACGTACCTGAATGTGCGCAAATAAATGGTATGCCAGTACGGCAGCGACCGAACCGCCTCCGAGACCGGCTGCCACATAAAGTGGCTGTCTCGTTGCCGTGTACAGCATGACCAGATACACTACGAATAAAATCAATGCCGTACCAAGGTCTGTAGAAAGCACGAGGATCAGCACATGAGCTGCTGCCAGTGCTGTTGTAATCACGATGTTCTTAAACTCCAAAGAACGGTTTAAATTTGCCGCTACAAAAAATACAAATAAAATTTTCACAAACTCGGACGGCTGTATTCCGAATCCGGCGATCGTAAATCCAAGCTTTGCTCCACCGGAAACCTCTGCCAGAACGGCAACCAGGACCAACGCCAGAATCCCGGCTCCTGCATACATATAGCCCCAGTCTTTTAAACGATCCAGCTTACGGATCACAACCGGTACCACCAAACCGATCACAACTCCTACTGCGGCGAAGATCAGCTGCTTGATCGCATTTTCTTCTTCCAGTCTGGTCAGCATGATCATCCCGATACAAAGAAGCATGCACATATTATTAACGATCAGCTTGGACACCTTCGGATATAAAATCCGGTACAACAGAATCACAGCCAGAAGAAAACCCGCGCTGGCTGCATAAAGAGTCAGTATTTTGGGATCATCCTTCTTCAGATACATGACCACATATGCTGTCAGCTGAAGTAAAAACATCAGCACATTCTGCCGGATCAGGATCCATTTCTGCTCGCTCTCATAATTATGTGCGAAAACAGAGAAACACGAAAACGTGTAAATTCCCATTAAAAGGATCATAAGATATTTTGATAATTCTACTATGATGTTAACCACAATTTCACCTGCTTTTATGTTATTCCGCGTCTGAAATGACCGCGCGTAAATTCTTCTCCTGACATTCCCGATGCCGCATTTAGGGTATTATTCACAGCAAGAGCCGCATTCAAGATGCGAGTCACCTCGCTGCCTGTCTCTGTCGAAAACTGCACACGGATGCTTCTTGGATGCATCCTCATCCACTCTTCTCTTTCATCAAACAACGATAAAGGAGCGGAATTGTAAACAATATTATAGCAAAATCCGCAGTGATTTTTCACCGGGAACTGTTTTCCTCTGCGATCCGTCAGTGTTGTCGTGACCGGGTGGTGTGTACAGCCATTTGTTGTCTTCACCACACACTGCGCAGATGTCATAACCGGAATTCTTCCATAGATCACAAGTTCACTTTCCTCAAGTCCCAGAACATTCAGCTCCTCTGCATTTAATTCCATCGGAGCTGTAAACAGTTCTACACCGTTCCTTTTCCAGAATTGCCGGCTGTATTGATTGAATACATACAGATTATGATCCAGAAGGAGCGTCCTGTCAAATCCGTGTTGTTTTAAAAACTGAAAACTCTCACAGTTTCTGATCAATACACCGTCCTGTGCGATTTCCAGAAACCGATCATAATGTTGTTCAAATTTTCGAACTGCATCAGCCCGGAAAATATGGGGCATCGCCAGAAAAATCTTGGCACTGCTTCTTTTCACTTTTTTACAGAGGTGCTGCAGTCTCGCATCTTCAAATAAATCCTGTACTATATTACTGTCAATATAAATCCGTTCTGCTGCCTCTGAATCCAGCACACTTTCCAGCTGTTCCAAAGTCTCTGTCAGAACACTCAGCAGTACACCTTCCGTTTTCTTTTCTTCTGAGTTTTGTTTCAAAAGAGGTTGTTCCGTGGATGTCCGCCGGAACTTCCCGCATATCTCCAGTTCTAATTTTTCTAATGCCTGCCTTCTTAATTCATTGAGCTGCTGCATTGGAAGAAACACCTTTCCTTCCAGATCAATCTCCAGATGTTCAAATACAAATTCTGTGGCTCCCGTCTTAGAAAGTTGCTTTTGGATTCTGGACACCTCCATCGGCTGATTCTGTGCCTCCTGCACAGTCTGCTCGGAATAAACGGTAACGCTTATATCTTCTGTCCAGACTGTCAGCATTGCCGGTTCTCCCACTGCCGCACGCAGGTATCCGGATATCTGCTCTTTCGTTGCCCCTTCCAGATACTGTTCTTTCATCTCTGTCATCAGTTTCTGGTTACGGATTCGATTCAGAACTTGTCCTTTTTGATACTGTTCCTTTTTGGGAACCAGAATCACAGTCTTTGTTCCCTTTGGAATCTCTTTTCCAAAAGAGTAATTCTCACGCTGCAGATTCAACTCCAGGAGATCTCCCTTGTGGATATCTGCTAAAGTCTCCACCGTCAGTTCTCTTCCTTTCTGTGAGAGCACACGTGCCGCAGGTACTCCTGCATGGTTCGGGCGGGAAATGGCGATCATATCCCGGCCGTTTCGTTCTTTATAATAACCCTGGCTGAATCCGCCCCGATTATACAGATCCATCAGCGCTTCCCGGTCTGCCTGTTCTACCCGATATCCACTTTTTCCCTTTTTTAGATACAAATCTGTATACTTCCGGTAAATCGATGTCACGGCCGCTACATACTCGGGCCGCTTCATTCTTCCCTCAATCTTAAATGAATAGACGCCCGCCTCGATCAGCTCCGGAATCAAATCCAGAGTACAAATGTCTTTTGGACTGAGCACGTATTCTTTTTTGCTGCTCTGATCCACACTGTACGGGAGACGGCACGGCTGGGCACACTGCCCTCTGTTTCCACTGCGTCCTCCGATCAGGCTGCTGAGCAGGCACTGGCCGGAATAGCAGTAACACAACGCCCCATGGACAAAGCACTCAATCTCCATCCCTGTTGCACGATAAATCTCCTGAATCTCTTCCAGAGAAATCTCCCTTGCCGGGACCACTCTTGTCACTCCCTGACTTTGTAAAAACTGCGCTGCCTTGACATTAACTGAGGACATCTGTGTACTTGCATGAATCTCCAGATCCGGAAAATCATGCCGGATTAATTCAAGCACTCCGACATCCTGTACGATCACCGCATCTAAGCCATGCAGATACAAGGGTTCCAAATAGTCATGAAGTGTCTCGATCTCCCGGTCTTTCAGAAGTGTATTGACTGTAAGATACACTTTTCTTCCATGGAAGTGTGCATAATCAATGGCCTGCTTTAATGTCTCTTCTGTAAAATTGTCTGCGAATGCGCGAGCTCCGAATCTGGGACCTCCTGCATAGACGGCATCCGCACCCGCATGGATCGCAGCCAGAAAGCTCTCATAGGATCCTGCCGGAGATAAAATCTCTATCTGTGGTTTTTTCTTTTCTTCTATCAATCAATAACTCCTTTTTCTATTTACATAAAAAGAGGGCCAAACAAAAGCTGCTTGCTTCTGCAGTCTCTTGGGCACCCTCATTCTTTTACTTTCTGCGATTCTTCATCTCTGTTTCCAGCTTCACGATCTGCATCTGAAGATCGTTGTTTTCCTCTTTCATCTTAGCGAGCTCTTTTTCCGCATTCTCCAACTTGATCTGTACGGAAATTAATTCATGCTTTAAGTCATACATCTCTTTATCTTTCAGTTCGATGTCACTCTCCAGTGAATCTCCCTGCTTCTTTGCCTTAAAATAATCATCTGCAATATTCAGTGCCAAAAGTACATTTCTGGTGTCTGCACTCTGCTTGCGGTAACCTTCGCTGTTGGCACATTCTGTTATCTTATGGTTCAGATAGGAAGATACTTTCTGCAGATACTCTTCACCCTCAAATCCACTTAGCGTATAGACTTTTCCTCCAATTAAAACTTCTGTAAAATGTTTTGCTGAACTCATAGCATCCTCCTTGGCATTTCTTATCTGTTATTATAAACTATCTGCAAACAAAAACCAACTATTTTTTGAAGTTTCTGTGTGACCGCTCACCTTGAAACCGGAGGAAGAATTCCAAGATGCCGGTATGCCAGATCTGTCACAACTCTTCCTCTCGGTGTACGCTGGATAAATCCACACTTCAGCAGATATGGTTCGTATACATCCTCCAGTGTTCCGGAATCTTCTGAAATGCTGGCTGCAAGCGTATCCAGCCCCACCGGACCTCCCTGAAACTTTTCAATCATGACCTGCAGGATCATCCGGTCTCCGTGGTCCAGTCCATAACGGTCCACATCCAGAAGATCCAGTGCATAATTTGCTACTTCTTCCGTGATCACACCGTCATATTTGACCTGTGCAAAATCACGCACCCGCTTTAGCAGACGGTTGGCAAGCCGCGGAGTTCCTCTGGAGCGTTTGGCAAGCTCAAGCGCTCCTTTTGTATCAATCTCGACATTGAGCACTCTGGCCGAACGCTTGATGATCGTCATCAACTCTTCTTCTGTATAAAACTCAAGACGATTCACAACTCCAAAACGATCCCGCAGGGGTGCGGTGAGCATCCCTGCTCTCGTAGTCGCTCCCACCAGGGTAAACTTCGGAAGATCCAGACGGATCGAACGTGCGGTCGCGCCCTTTCCGATCATAATATCAATCGCATAGTCTTCCATCGCCGGATACAGCACTTCCTCCACCTGCCGGTTCAATCGGTGAATCTCATCCACAAACAGCACATCATGCTCCTGCAGATTATTCAAAATAGCAGCCATCTCTCCCGGCTTTTCAATCGCCGGCCCGGAAGTCACCTTGAGATTCACCCCCATTTCATTGGCGATGATTCCTGCAAGCGTCGTCTTTCCGAGTCCCGGCGGTCCATAGAACAATACATGGTCTAACGCCTCGTCTCTTTCTTTTGCCGCCCGGATATAAACTTCCAGCATCTTCTTCGCTTTTGCCTGTCCTATGTAGTCCGAAAGAAGCTGCGGCCGCAGATGATTCTCTATCTTCGCATCTTCTTCCAGATTTTCTGTTGTGATAATTCGTCTTCCCATATGCTTCCTCTACTATATCTATAACATTTTTTTCAATGCTTCTTTGAGTACGTCTTCCACAGAGGTATACTCTGTCACCTGGCGTACTGCCTTCAGACTCTCGGCATTGCCATATCCAAGAGCCACTAAAGCCTGTACTGCCTCTGTCTGGATATCACCGTTTCGCCCATCTGATGGAATCTCTGCGGCGGCTGCGCTTCGCGGCTCTAACATCTCCTTAAGATCCAGCTTGTCTTTCAATTCGATGATCAGCTTCTCGGCTGTCTTCTTTCCAATCCCGGGTGCTGCACAGATTGCCTTGGCGTCACCTGACAATACCGCAAACTTGAGTTCATCCGCCGAGAGACAGGATAAGATATTCAGTCCGCCTTTTGGCCCGATTCCGCTCACGCCGATGACCAGTCGGAACACTTCAAGATCGTCTCTTGTCAGAAATCCAAACAGCTGCATCGCATCTTCCCGCACATTCAGATACGTGTGAATCTTTACTTCACATCCAATCGGCCCCAAAAGGCTCAGGGACTGCTCCGGCATATAAATTCCGTATCCTACTCCCTGTACATCTACGATTGCCTTGTCCCGTTCCAAGCCTGCCAGTTCCCCTCTAATATATGAAATCATAGCTTCTGTTTCCTTTTCTTCTATACTTATTCTGCTTTTTTCAAAAAAGCAGTCCTTTTGAGTACTTCACTGGATACAATTCCAATCAGAAGCCCCGTTACCAGCCCCGATATGAGCAAAACCGGGAAATAATACCCGACCTGATAGGTCTCTACGATCATCATCGCGAGCAACAGCTGCCCGATGTTATGAAATACACCTCCTGCGATGCTGACTCCCTGGATACTGAAACCACCGGTCCTACGAAGCAACACCATGATGGCGAGACTGAAAACGCCCCCTGCCATACTGTAGAGAATCATACTCAGATTCCCAAACAAAAATCCGGACAGCAGAATTCTGGTTACAGATAAAAGAAACGCTTCTTTTCCTCCATATGTATACAAAACAATGACGATTACCAGATTTGCCAGCCCCAGTTTTATCCCAGGGATTCCAAAAGAAATCGGGATCAAGGTCTCCACATAGCTCAAAATAAGCGCCAGCGAAGTAAACACACCAAAATATGCTGTCTTATTCTTCATCTGTCCTCTCCTGTTTTTAAATGTTAATTCACGATTCCATCCAGTTCACTCTCTTTACTGCCCTGTACACTCACTACGACCTGATTCGGAAGACAGATGATACTCTCTCCCGTCCTGGAGATTGCCTTCTGGTGTACGCAGAGCTGATCCGGACAGTCTGCCCACTCCATCTTCGCCTGTCCATTCTGAATACGCAGACGATTCCCATCCTGAATCTCTATCGTCTGATCCTTTGCCAGTGAATACGTACCATACACTTCTCCGTCTACGGTGACAACTGCCTCCTGTGCCTCTTTTCCTGTCAGCAAAAAAAATCCCGCACACACTGCTGCTACCAAAAGTATGCATCCAATCAAAATATAATCTCGTTTTTTCATAGTTATATCCTTTCAGAGTTTTATCATAGCACACTGCACTCAGGAATGCAACCATTCATTCGACCGTATGTTCGGGTTGCATTCTTTTACAAAAATCTCCGGATCGGGATGGTAATCACCCGGAGCACTGCATAAAAAATCTTTTTCTCGGTGGACATTTCACGCGGATGATAATTCTCTTCATAATGATATTCTCCGCTGTCCGTCATTGTTCTGCTATAGGTTTTGTCGCGATCGATTTCTTCTCTTAATTCTGCTGACAGTGCTTCTGAATCAATCGCAAGCATCAATTCCGTATCCTGATACGTACTGCGCATATCCAGGTTGTAGGAACCTACGATACTGAGTCTGTCATCAATGAGCACTGCTTTGGTATGATTGGAATGAGGCCCCAGATATTCGTGCACCTGCACACCGGTTGCCCAGATTTTTTCTTTTTGGTTCAAATAATCTGTACACCCCCACGGATTGGCTCCGCTTGACACATCATTGGTAATAATCTCCACATTCGTTCCCTGTTCACAAGTATTTTTCAGATCTGCATACATCTCTTTTCCGCAGATAATATAAGGCGTGCAAATGACTGTATTTTTCCCTGTCTGAAGCAGCTGGTTGACAGAATACCACATATGAGGCTCTTTGTTTTTTGCTTCAATCGGATTGGAAAGAAGGGTTACCTTTGCAGTCTCTACCGTCCGCGCTTCCCAATCCCAGGTTTTTAAAATGTCCGGATATAACGCTTCAAGTTTCGGATATCGTTCTTCCAGTTCTTTCAGACTGTTCTGTACACGGTCAGTCTTCTTTTTACAGCGGTATTCTTTACTGTCCGAAAGCTCCCACACGCGTTCAAAATATGCCTTCAGCTGTTTTAAAGAGGCACTTTCTCCTTCCTTTGCATAGATAAAAATCTCTTTGTCAATATTCTGATGCTTTCCATAATCTCCCAAAAACAGATTGGTCGTATTTCTTCCGCCCAAAAGGTACATCGAAGAATCTGTGATCACGTATTTATCATGGAGTCTTGCCTGCATCGTCCACGGCTTCAACAGATTAACCGGATTGTACACTTTCACTTCTATATTTTCTGTAGAGGCGAGTGCCTGAAAATACGGATCTCCCAGCATATCTAAAAATCCACTGATTCCATCTACGATCAGACGAACATGCACATTCCTGTGTGCTGCCTCGATCAGCGCACTCATCACATCTTTTCCTCCGGTATCCGCATTAAAATCAAAAGTCGATACGATCACTTCTTCTTTCGCTTCCCGGATCATTTTCAATCGATATTCCAAAGCTTCTGTATTATCCGTAATGTAAGCCGCCCGTTCTTTTCCCGGCTCCTCAGAATAACATTCCTGTGGATCAAACTGTTTCTTATAATGATCCGATACTTTTTTATGCTGAACATAAGGAATCGTCAGTGCTGCGATATACAAAAGAACTGCGATCAGACAAAATCTTCCCCAGCGTATTTTTTTCTTTCCTGTTTTTAAATCGTATGTTCTCACCTCTGCCACCTCTCTGTTTCCCCATAGTTAAGAGGTAGTATAGTTCGCTCCTGCCCAAAAGTCAAGTACGCTATTTTGTTGTATTTTACGGGAAATTTCGTTATAATAAGCGAAACACTCAAACACAAGGAGATTTCTTTATGAACCAGATCAAATCGATTAGAAAATTATGCTTTATTCCGCTGCTCTTTCTGCTTCTTTTTTCTCTCAGTGGCTGTGCCTCATCTGCAGAACCGCTCCAGATGAACGGGATGTATTTTGATACAATCGTTACGATCCGCATATGGGATACTTCCGATCGCTCTGTTCTGGAAGAATGCGAAAAGCTTTGTCAAAAATATGAAAATCTGTTCAGCCGGACCATTGATACCAGTGATGTTTCCAGGATCAATCAGGCAAACGGACAGCCTGTGACTGTAGATCAGGAAACAGCTGATCTGATCAAAACCGCACTGCACTATGGGGATTTATCAGATGGGAAATTTGATATCACCATTGCTCCGTTAAGTGAGCTCTGGAATTTCGGACATAATGACGGACAGATTCCAGATCCAGCTGCCATTGAGGAAGCCAGAAGTCATGTGAATTACAAAAACGTCAAAGTGGACGGTACTACCGTTCAGCTTCTGGATCCAAAGGCTGCCATCGATCTTGGAGCGATTGCAAAGGGCTATATTGCAGATCAGCTGAAAGAGTATCTGGAAAGCGCCGGGATTAAACACGGACTGATTTCCCTTGGCGGAAATACCGTGGCAATCGGGGAAAAGCCGGATGGGTCACCTTTTAAGATCGGCGTTCAAAAACCCTTTGCCGAGCAAAATGATATCCTTACAAGTCTTGATATCAGAAATCAATCTGTGGTTTCTTCCGGAACCTACGAGCGCTATTTTGAAAAAGACGGAAAAATTTACCATCACATTTTAAATCCGTTTACCGGATATCCTTACGAGACTCATCTGCAGCAGGTTACGATCATCTCGGATGCTTCTGTAGATGGAGACGCCTTAAGTACCACTTGTTTTGCACTTGGTCTGGAAGAGGGATCAAAACTGATCAAATCACTGGACGAAATCGAAGCTATTTTCGTGACAGATGACGGAAACATCCATCGGGTGGGGTGATATCACTCCCACCCCAAATGTGTTCTTTTTACAATCATTCTTGGCATGAACTTTAAAATCCCATTTCTGTCCACATTGGTCAGAAATGGGATTTTCTTGATCTGTCAGATCACTCGTTCGAAAAACTGTAATTTGCCTTTCTGTGATAGTTTGTCACAAACCTTTCTAATGAATGCAATGCCATTGGAAGAATGATGCATCTTGCAGCGTAAAAAACATATCCGATTCCGATGGAAAACACAAAGGATGATATCACCTCAATCAGCGGTTTCTTTACAGAAACCTGCTTTTGAATGACAACTGCTTGAAAAATGATGTCTCCGCACCAGATCAATGCATTGATCAGAATGCAACTCAGCAAATTAAGGTTCCACTTCAACAGCAACCATAAGACGATGGCCTGCATCATAGCTCTTTGCGGTATTTCCATGCAGGCAGCTTCAATACACATTCCTATCAGTTCAGTCGGTTTATAAGCTTCTTTTGTTCGTGATCCGAACATTACCATGGCACATGTTGCCACTAACGTAACAGCGGCGATAACCCAGACTTTATAATCAATCAACTTTTCAAAATGAAACGGATAATCACCCATCAGCAGCCATATAATGATCGTCGGTATGATTGCGGTAAGCAAGGGCGAAAACATCAATGCCTTCTTTGTATTCTTCAATTTTTGAGATACATATATGTGGAAGGAAAACCATATTCCACTTAATAAAAATCCTATAATAAAAACAATTGGATAAAGCATTTATAAACTCCGTTTATAAAAAGTCCAAAAACTCCGAATTTTCTCCATAATGGCTCTATGTAATGCTTATTCATTTCCAGTGCTTTAACTGTGAAAGATATATGTTAAATTGAGCTCGCCTGTCATCCACTCCCAGATTATCAGGATTCGGCATATGTTCCACAAGATAATCCAATAAAGACTCTCTTGACTGATATACAAACTTCCCCTCTGCATAACACCACTTACAATAATCTTCGTTGTAGCTTCCATCTTTCTCCCGGCTGATGAATGCATCTTCATTTAAGGGCATTCCACAGCATTGACAAATGAGCTGACGAGGAGAGCCCAGAAGCGTATTGACGGAAACTTCAAACTCCTGTGATAACAGTTTTAATGTATCTGTATTAGGTTGTGTCTCTCCTGTTTCCCAACGACTGACAGCCTGTCTGGTAACCATCACACGTTTCGCCATTTGCTCCTGTGTGAGACTATTTTTCTCGCGCAGCTTTTTAAGCACATCTTTCATTTCCATATTAGTTCCCTCCTTTGTGTAATATCTTATCTCTATTATGAAGCCTCTCTATGGTTTTAACAAGCAACCTGCAGTTGCTAAGAAGTTCTTGTAATCACACATCAGGAGTCGCTTTTACCGGATTCAGCAGCTTCCATCTGTTTTTTCACATCTACAAGGCTAATCCACACTCAAACGCTAACAGCATGTATTTCTCAGCATTCGTAAGTCCATACAATTCCAGATCTCGAATTTCCCATTTTTCCGAACTGAGACTATCCGCCCCATACAGAAATTGTATAAATGGAATCTGCCGGTATTGTGAAACTGCCAGCATAGATGCACATTCCATTTCAACCGCAAGACAGCCTTCCTGCCTGCGTTCCTCAATCGCTGGAATGGTTTCTCTGTAAATTGCATCCGAGGTCCATGTTTTTCCTTTTACATAGGAATACCCACAGAATTCCAATACATTCTGCAGTACCCGAATGGAATGTTCCGACGCTTTAATTTCCTCTGATGGAGCTATGTAATGATAGCTTGTTCCTTCATCACGGACTGCAGAAACCGGAATAATCATGTTATCCTTCACTTTCTCATCATCCAACACACCGCAGGAACCAAACATTACAAACTTCTTTGCACCCATGGCAACAACTTCCTCAAATCCTGCCACACACGCCGGTGCCCCTACTCTGGATAAATAAAATGCAATATCCTGATTTTTGTAATAAGTTTTATAAACAGGCAAAGCTCCATTGGCCGTATATAGTTCTGCAATCTTCTCTACACTTTTCAAGGAAGCAAACTTCTGAATAATATTTTCCGAAAATGTGGAAACACAGATTTCCGGAAAACCCTCTATTTTTTTCGTGGTATCAAAAGGCGTAAAAAGTGCCGGTTCTGTTATTGTATTTTTTTGAAAAATGGTTCCCATAGTGACACTCCCTTCTTGTCATTCTCATGAAAAGATCTAAAATCATTGCATAATATGCGCTGTAATAATCGTATAGCTATATGCGTTGACTGTTATTTTAAGGATTCAACACAAAATACGAATCATACTTTGTTCCATCATGCCCTACCAGTTTTTCCGCCGAAAGCTCAAACCCCAGATTTTTCAACGCTTGAATACGTTCCGTAGCTGCTGGAATTGCTTTTGTGGCAATTTTACTACAATGGAATAAACGATATGCAGGCGCGATAATCAAACTTAATATTTTTATAATCTTATCAGACATTTCATAGTCGCTCCGAATATCAAGCCTAAGCAATCCACAATCTGTAAAATAATCTGCGGCATCTCTGTGAAAAAGTTCTATTGTCCCTATTGCTTCATGCGTTTCTTTTGATATAATCGTCCACCGGACAAATCCCTGTCGATTATACTCAAAAAGCCAATAATCAATAGCCTGCTGCATTCTGTTTTCAGTTGTATAATAAAAATCATCTCCGCCACAATTATCACTATTAAAGAAAGAGACAACCTCTTTATCTGAATAAACTTTTAGTAAATCCAGTCTATCCTCCTGTCTGACCATTCTCAAAATATAGTCATTATTCTCAAATTCAGGACAACTTCTATAAATCTCTTCCATACTGGTCTTCCTCCGTAAATTCCGATTGAGATTTCACCTGTTTTAGGAAATTTAATAACTGTTATATTTTGTTATTAAATTCACTGTAAACCTTTGAAAACGCTGGATTTGTCGCAGGTGAGCTTTCCCTTATTGTTTCCCTTGTGTTATATCTTCCCATATAAGTTTACGAACTCTGATAAGGGAAAATACAAGGGCAAAAAAAATCTGATAACACATTATAACATAAAATGAAAATGACATGGTGAACTGATTGAAATGCTTCTATATTTTTATTGATTTGAAGGAGACACAACATGAATACCATTTACGCAAAATACAACATGTATCACAACAGCATTGACATTTATACATCTGCCGGATATATGTTACGCATTGACTGTAATAAGGCAGAGGATGGACTAAAAGCCACTCCCCGCTCACAGTATTCGTTATATGCACTTGCTGCTTTCCAATGGGGCAGTGGAATCAATAATCTGTCTTCCGATTACTTTTTCAATCTCTAAATAGTTCATAGCGATATCTCCTCATATTTACTCAAGAACCAATAACAGTGCCATTTTGAACTGCTTTGTTGCACTTACTGAGTGCTTTCCAAACTTATCAAACTTAAAAGTTTCTCCTGCGTGGATCACCTGCTCCTGTCCCTCATATCCAATCACAGCCTCTCCATCAAGTGCCATCACAAGGGCTTCTCCCGGAGCTGCATGCTCTGAAAGACCTGTTCCTGCATCAAAACTCATAACAACAAATTTCATCTTGTCATTATGCGCCAAATCCATATTTACAATCTTTCCTTCCTGATATGGAAGTAACTCTGCTAACTTAAATACTTCTCCCGCCTTGATTACCTCGTTCATAATAGTCTCCTTTCGAAATTCAATCTCTTTATATATAGAATCTTTTATTGCACTAACTCCAACCGACCGTTGAATAGGTGTTAGAATACTTTCTCCAGGCAAAAAATTGATATCCCTGTGCCATTCTCATGATAGATTTGCTTCGAGATGGTACACCCTGGCACTGTTCTGTTTTCTCTTACAAAATCTATAATTTTTCCAGCTTGTTCTTTCATCGTTTCCACCTCTCTTTCTCTTCTTTACATCTATTATTTTATCCATAGGCCTCTTGTTTTTCTGTTGCTGTAGCAACAATATCGATGATATGATAAAATTTCATTTGAAAGGATGGTAATAAGCATATGAAGAAACTAGATGATTATCAGAAGTATCTTCCGATACTATCGAAAGCAAAGCTATTTGAAGGAATTCCTCTTGAACACTATCCGCAAATTTTCAACTTCCTCCAGGCCTCAATTCTCTCTTTTGAAAAAGACGAATTAATTCAACACCTAGGAGAACCTTTGTTATATTCCGGAATTGTGCTTGATGGAACAGTTGAAGGATCATTTATCAATGAAAACTACAGCAAAATCAATATGAATCATTTTGAACGTGGTCGATCATTTGCAGAAGCCCTGGCATGCGTGCAAACACCATACAGTCCAATACAGCTAAAAGCATTGACTAACTGCACCATTATGTTAATTAATCTTAAAGGTATTATAAGCGGTTCTTCCTGTCCATGCTCTTACCAACTGAATTTAACCACTAACATGCTCAAAATACTTGCCTCACAAAATGTTTTTTCAAATCTAAAACTAAGAATTGCAAATCAGAAATCTTTAAGAGATCGAATTCTAATCTATTTGCATAGTTTAGCGCCAGACTCAGAAGGGTATCTCCATGTTCCCTTTACACAGACAGCACTTGCAGAATTCTTAGGTGTAAACCGAAGTGCACTGTCCAGAGAACTTGGTCGTATGCAAGATGAAAATCTTATAGAAGTTAACGATAAAAAAATGAAACTTTTACTATAGAAAAAAGGGGATGCGCCCATCCCCTTTGCCAAATACGCTGTATGCGATTTCACAACAATTTTATTCCAATGCCTCTTCCAGCACTGATTTCAGTGTTTCAGCTGATTTGTGTAATGCCTTGATTTCATCTTCAGATAGTGAAATGGGAACCTTTGATATAAATCCTTCTGCACCTACAATACTTGGCATAGACAGAACTACATCCTTGATTCCGTATTCTCCATCCATCATTGTTGAAATTTGAAGTATCGAACGTTCATCTCTGATTATAGCTTCACATATTCTCTTTACCGACATTGCTATTCCATAATAAGTAGCACCCTTCCTTTGAATAATTTCATAGGCGCTGTTTTTTACTTTCTCCGCAATTTCTGACGTAGCTCCTTCATGGTCATGATGCCCTCTCATCTCGCAGAAATCATGGAGTGGAATACCTGACACGTTGGCACTTGACCAAGCGGCAATCTCACTGTCTCCATGTTCTCCAACAATAAACGCATGAACACTTCGACTATCTACTTCCAGATGCTCCCCGAGACGTTCTTTTAGTCTTGCTGTATCCAGAACCGTTCCTGATCCAATCACACGATTCGGTGCATATCCTTGCCCTCCTTATTGTTCAAAATGCTCTTTTGCAAACTGCATATCCTGTACTACTTCAACCGTTCCAAGATAATTGCCTTTCTTATCTCTTACTGCCATATATGTTACAAGGAATGGTTTTCCATTCTTCTCCATCCAAACTGGAACTCTGTCACGCTTATTATTTCTAAAATCATCTAAAATTGCTCGCACCATCGCTTCTATCTTAGGTGGATGGCAAGAAAATACTTCCCTGTCAATCGCCATCTGAGGGCGTTTGAACACCTTTGGTCCTTCGTTGAAGAAGCGATTGATATTATTATCATCCACAAATGTAATCTCGATAGGCAATGTATTGAGAAGTGCTTCCAGCTGTGGAACTGTCATATGACCACCACCTAATATGATTTCTCCATCGCTTAGAGCCGCCTCTGTTCTTGCTTTTTTATCAGCACTATATTTTTCTGCCTCATCCCAGATCATTTCTACTCCAAATACAGGTGCATAGTCCTTAGCATCCTCGTAAATGCCATACCACTCTTCCCTGCTGAAATTCACTGCGCAGATAGGGTATAAAATATTATTTTCTTTATAGATCATCTCATCTGCTCGTTTGAGAACTGTCTGAAGTCGGTTCATCCATTCTTCATCATAATCTGATATTTTATCAAGTGCAGCTAGCTCATCACGAATTTCATCATCCACTGTCCACATCACATCCGAAGGTCCTGAGATCTCATAGCGTACCTTTAATACCGGATAGACAAGATCTCCTTTTTCTGCATAATGAATAGAAATCTGTCGAAGCTCAGATAGCTTCTCTCCTACATCATTCCCAGACTCAATATCTCCTTGAATTTCATGAATCAATGCGGCTATCTTCTCGTTTTCAAGAGCCCATCGATACATCGGATGTCCAACAGTTTCTCTAAGAGTCTTTGCTGCAGCATGCTTCTGATTGTATGCATCCGGCATCAGTTTCTTAGATGTCTCCTCTTTCTTAAGTGACTCTTCTACTGCTTTTTCTGCATTTGCAATCTTTTCTTCCTTTGTTGCACCGTGAAATAAGGCACTGTGAACATCGCACAATTTCTGCACTTCTGTGATTGGTGTGCCTTCCTTAATTAGCTCCTGCTCAGCTTTCATAATTTCAGATGCCTCTACCTCTGAAAAATTCTCTACGAAGTCTTTGCGCACACTCTCTAAGTCTTCGCCTTCTCCAAGTCGCTTTAAATAGCTCTTTATCTTTTCTCTTGTATTTTCCTGAAAAGCCCCATCTTCACTGCTGGTCTCGTCTCCTGCATTATTCTTTCCAAGTGCAAAGATATTTGGCATCTTCCCAATAAGTTCAAACCCATTACTCATAAGTGCCGGCACAACCTTCATCATGGATATGTTTCTCATCTTAGCTCCCTTTGGAATTGTTGTGATGCGTCCCACAGAGTTAAGCATTGCAGGCTTTGTAATCTCTGAAAATCCTAAATCCTTTAAAACATCTACAAGCTCAGGATATTCCTGAACCAATTCAAATACTGGTTTGTTTAAGTCTAATTTCTTTGCCATATAAACATCCACACCTTTCTATCTTTCCTTGTTACAAAATAGAATAACCTAAATTCCCTAAAATAATCTGTTGCTCCAGCAACATTTCTCAATGTCTCTGTTGTGTGTCCAGCACCTCCGACAATAATATTTTTCTTTGCCACTTCGTTCTGAATGGCTTCAGCAAGAATATCACCACCAGCTATAATGCTTCCTCCAAATAAAACCATTACATCAGCCTGATTGATTCCAATTTTTTTCTAATACATTTTGTGTAAATCCTTCTATATCACGCTTGCCACAAAATTCTCCCAAAATATTAATTGCTTTTGCTTTTTACATAACTCACCTCATAAAATTCCGATTTTTTACTTTTGGGAACATAGTTGATTGAGCAATAAACTGCTACATTATAATTACTTCCATATACAATTAAAGCATTCATATGCAATTTGCTCCATTCATTACATTTTAACAATTTTTCTTACTGTATTTGCCGTCCGGATCGTAATTCTGTCACTGATCTTTGAACTGGCAGTTTTTGACCACCAATTTGTTTTTTGATAATCTTTGCGGCTAAAAGACCAGAAAATCACATTTTTATAATGATAGATTTTTTCGTACTCTTCTTTTGGATTTCCAACTTCATTATAAAAACTGTCATAAGATATGTCCGGAAACATAAAAATAAGATTATCATAGATCTCCTTGTTGCTGTCTCCCCACCATTCTGGAGCATTTTTCAATATGTCTTCCAACTCTTCCTGCGAAACAACAAAAACGGGAATGTCCAACCCAAATCGTTTATTTATCATGGATCTTATTTCATTTGAAAGTCTCTCTTTGTCATCAATGTCCGCGCAGAAAACAACATTGCCGCTATTAAGATATGTAGAAACTGCTGTATATCCAAGTTCTGCAAAACCCGCTTTTAATTCAGACATCGCTATTTTGTTTTTGCCACTGATATTGATTCCTCTTAATAAGGCAACATACCTTTTCATACAACCATTCCTCTCTGACATTTTTTGTTTTCTCAATATATTGTATAAATTTTATCATATCACAGACTTTTTGTGTAGTGATTTCTTTTTGATCCTTTTTTGTTCCTTAAGAGAAAGCTCCTTTCAGTTCTTAACTCAATTTGAAATCTGATAATCATAAATAAAGAAATTCATTACTGCTTGCTGTCCTTTGATGTTAAATACGTGTTTCTTTTCTAAGCGTCTTTTCATTCCTTGGTGTTCATAAAAACCATAATTACAACTTGTGTCTGTAAACAAATAAAATTCTTTCAGCTTTTCCTGCTTCATGTAATTGAGTGCTGATTGAAAAAGCATTTTTCCAATCCCTTTTCCTCTGCACGAAGAACTTACGGCAAATAAGGCAAGTTCTGCCGGATAAGTCTTGTTATTTTCGTTTAGTAATTGCTTATCTATTCCATTGACGTTACCAAAGATTTTTGAAACATTTCGCCCCTCTTGTGAACTGTATAATGATAGTATTGATTTTATCTGCAGCAGTCTGTTTGAAAGAGGACATTTATGTTTAGTAATATTATTCGCCAGTATAATACCTGCCACATTTCCGTCAACTACCGCTACTCTTGAAAAAGTATAGTTTGTTAAGCAACTGCTTAGAAATACCCTTGCTAATTTGACCGCTGTTTTTGAGGTACTAAAATCATCATAATGCCAAGTTTCTCTGATGATAGTTTCTAAAGCTTTAAAATCTTGTTTTTGATATTCTCGTAATTCTATTTGCATTGTTCTTCTCCTTGTTTTCATGATTTATATCATGTATGATAAAGTATACAGTAACTGTAATGTCAATAAGGAGATATACGAAAATGAGAAAAGAAATTAAAAGGCTAACAACCGCACAATTCGCAAAACTACACGAAGTAAATAAACGTACATTACATTATTATGATGAAATCGGTCTTTTCCGTCCGCTTACCAAGGCTGAAAATGGATATCGCTATTATGATATTTCACAAAGCATAGATTTTGAATATATTCGTATGCTGAAAGAATTAAATATGAGTATTGAAGAAATTGAAGCATATCGAAAAAATCCTACACCTGCCAACTTCTTAAAAATTGTGAATGAGAAAGAAAAAGAAATTGATAAGCAAATTCAAAAGCTGAAAGATATTAAAACTGTAATGCAAAGGAAGAAAGCGAAAATCGCTTTTTGTGAAACTTTGCAAGAGCAGGAAATCAGAATTGAAGAATGCAAATCAGAAAGGCTTTTAGTCTATCCTTATGATTTCTCAAAAGATGATATATCAGAAATTTTTTCCCACTTGAAAGATATATGGGGAATCGAACAAATACGCATGGGAATGGGAAGTCTTATTTCGCTTGATAATGTATATAAGATGAACTTTGATAAATATGAGGGGATATATACGATTGCCTTGAACAAGAAGTCTGTTCCAAATAGTCTTATAAAACCAAAGGGAAAATATCTTTGCGGTTATCAAAAGGGTACATGGGATAAATTGCCCGCACTGTATCAACAGATGTTGGATTATGCCAATAAAAATAATTTACGACTTACTGGCTACGCTTACGAAGTTGGTTTGAACGATTTTGTAATTTCTGATGAAGCCGATTATATTACAAAAATTATGATTAAGATTCAAGAAATCTCTTGATTTTGCAGGTGGTAAAATATAACAAAAACTCCCCGATCGGGGAGTTTTACATGATAAATCCTATTCTGCAGTCTGTCTCGGAATAATAATCTTTCTCGGACATTTTTCTGCACACACACCACAGTTTGTACATTTGTCTGCATCAATATGAGCCAGACCGTTCAACACAGTGATCGCACCGGCTTCACAGCTTCTCTCACAAAGCTTACATCCGATACAGCCCACTTTGCAGACGCTCATCAATGCCTTTCCCTTATCATGGGAGCTGCACTGCACGAATGTCTTCTGCTTATATGGAATCAGCTCGATCAGCTTTTTCGGACAGGCTTCGATGCATTTTCCACATGCTTTACATGCTTCTTTGTCTACAACCGCAATCCCGTTCTCCACGTGAATGGCATCAAACGGACAGGCCTTCACACAGCTTCCGAATCCAAGACATCCATAAGAACATCCTTTTTGTCCTCCGTCCTGCATCAGATTCGCCATCGTACAGTCTTTAATTCCGTAATATTCATATACATTTGATGCATTCTCGCAGGTTCCGGCACATTTCACAAATGCAACCTTTCGTTCCTGACTTCCTGCGCTCTGTCCCATGATTGCTCCGATCTTCTCAGCGACAGGTGCGCCTCCGACCGGACATCCGCCAACTTCGGCTTCTCCCTTTACGATTGCAGCTGCAAGACCGGAACAGCCTGCATATCCACAGCCACCGCAGTTATTTCCCGGAAGCTCTGCCAGAATGGCTTCTTCTCTTTCATCTACTTCTACTGCAAACTTTTTGCCGGATACTCCAAGAAAGACGCCGATAAACAGTCCGGTTCCTCCGACAATCGCCGCAGCGATCAAAATTCCTGATATCATCTCTTATGTCCTCCTTAAATCAATCCCGAGAATCCGAAAAACGCAATCGCCATCAATCCGGCTGTTACCAGCACGATCGGAGTTCCCTGAAAGGATTCCGGAACATCATTGTACTCGATTTTTTCACGGATTCCAGCCATCAGTACGATTGCAATCAGGAATCCGACTGCTGTTGCAACTCCGTTGACAACGCCCGCACCAATGCTATAGGATTTCTGCACATTTGTCAGTGCAACTCCGAGTACCGCACAGTTGGTTGTAATCAGAGGCAGGTAAACTCCCAGCGCCTGATACAGCGGCGGCATTGCTTTTTTCAGAAACATTTCTACAAACTGCACCAGTGCCGCAATAACAAGGATAAACACAATCGTCTGCAGATATTCGAAATGCAGCGGCACTAAAATAAACTGGTAGATCAGCCCCGTTACAAACGAAGAAATCGTGATAACAAAGACAACGGCTCCTCCCATACCGGCTGCTGTTTTTACATTTTTTGATACTCCAAGGAATGGACAGATTCCAAGGAACTGGCTCAGTACAACGTTGTTTACAAGCGCTGAACCAACTGCGATCAATAATAATTCTTTCATCGTCCGCTCCTCCTACTCGTTTGTTCCGGTGCTGCCACACCCTGCACAGGACGCGCATCCTCCGGCACATCCGTCATTATTGTTTACCGGTTTTCCTTTTTTCTGTGCACGGTTCTTAATCTTGTTCTGCAATGCTGTCAGACCCGCAAGAACAAAAAATGCACCCGGTGCCAGAATAAAGATCGTAATCGGCTCATATGTATCCGGAAGTACCTGGAAATTAAAGATTTTTCCGGAACCGATCAGCTCTCTGACAATTCCGATGGAAGTCAGGCCGACTGTAAATCCAAGTCCCATTCCGATTCCGTCAAAAACAGACGGCAGTACCGGATTTTTGGATGCATAACTCTCGGCTCTTCCCAGAATGATACAGTTTACTACGATCAGAGGAATATAAAGTCCCAGTGAATCATACAGACTTGGAACAAACCCTTCCAGCAAAAACTGTACGATCGTTACAAAAGATGCCACAACAACGATAAATGCAGGCATACGTACGGAATCCGGAATGATCTTACGCAGCATGGAGATCAGCATATTGGACAGCACCAGTACTACGGTTGTAGAAAGTCCCATACCGATTCCGTTGATTGCAGAAGTCGTCACCGCAAGCGTCGGACACATTCCGAGCATCAGAACAAAGGTTGGATTTTCTTTGATCAGACCATTGTAAAGTCTCTCTGTACATCTATTCATTGATCATGCCTCCTAACTCATTCTGGAAAGTATTCTGAAAATATACCAGCGCGGAATCGACTGCATTGGTCACAGCGTTGGTCGTGATCGTTGCACCACTGATGGCGTCAATCTTGTCGTCACCCTTCTCGCCGTTTTTCGTATAGGTAAATTTCTCTACATTTTTATCTTTGAACTGATCTTTAAACTCGCTCTCATCTGCTTTCATTCCAAGACCTGCGGTCTCACTGATCGAGAGCATCTCCACACCTTTTACAGTTCCGTCATTTAAAATTCCGACAGATAAACTCAAATCTCCGGCATATGCCTCATGAGAAGTTACAGAGATCACATATCCGATCACACTGCCGTTGTTATCCATTGCCTGCGCTACTTCTGTGATATCTGCGTCATATCCTGCATCCTGAAGGATAGAAGCAGCTGCCTGTTCGTCAAAATCTGCATATGCTTCGAAGGAATCCGCCTCCGGAAGCACTTTCTGGTATGCTGCCTGTTTATCCGCTTCTTTCGCTTTTGCGATCGGCGCTTTTGTCACCTCATAGACCAGTCCCAGAAGACATCCTGCCACAAGGGTGATCACTGTCAGGATACATGTATTTTTGATCATCTTATTCATTAGCGTTCCCCTCCTTTTCCGAATGGTCTTGGAAGAGTGATCTTTTCGATCAGCGGTACCAAAAGGTTACTGATGATAATCGCATAGGAAACACCCTCTGCAGAACCTCCGAACAAACGGAAGATTCCGGTCAGAAGTCCAAGACAGACTCCGTATACAATCTGTCCGGTCTTTGTGATCGGAGAAGTCACATAATCGGTTGCCATAAACCATGCTCCCAGCATCAGTCCGCCTCCGCAGAGATGAGCGGTAATGTACTGCGGATCAAAGCCATGACCGCCGAACAGAGTGATAAAGATTACAAATGTTACGATATAAGTTCCCGGAATCCGAAGATCGATCACGCCCATCAGGATCAAGAACATGGCACCGATCATAATCGCGATCACAGAAGTCTCTCCGATTGTTCCGCGGATATTTCCCATCATCATATCAAACGTATTCACAGCCTCACCGGCTCTTAAATTTGCCAGCGGTGTCGGTCCTGTCACTCCATCATATACAAAGTACGTCATTTTCCCTGTAAACGAGATTAAAAGAAAACAACGCGCTCCCAGTGCCGGGTTCATAAAATTCTGTCCAAGACCGCCGAACAGCTGCTTTACAACGATGATCGCAAACACAGAGCCAAGCGCTCCCATCCAGAGCGGCAATGTAGGCGGAAGGTTCAAGGCCAGTAACAGACCTGTCACAACCGCACTGAAATCCTGAATTGTCACAGGTTTGTGCATCAGTTTCTCATAAATATATTCTGCGAGTACTGCGGAAGCTGTAGTCACCAGAACCAGAAGCCACGCATTCTCATGTCTGAAATTATAAATGCCAAAAAAAGTCGCAGGAAGCAGCGCGATCACTACAAAAAGCATGATATTGCTGCTCTTCACTCGATCCCTTATATGCGGGGAAGGAGATACATTGAAGTTTGCACTCACGATTTTGTCCTCACTTTCTTACTTTCTTTTGTTTGCCAGTGCAATCTTTCTCATAGAACCGATCGCCTGTTTCAGATTTCTTTTTGCCGGACAGACAAAACTGCAGGAACCACATTCCACACATTCCAGTCCGTTCATCTTCACAAATCCTTCTTCGTTGTGACGCTCTGAAAGATCTGCCAGTCTGGAAGGAATGATCCTGCTCGGACATACTTCCACACAACGTCCGCAGTTGATGCAGGCAGTCTCTTTTGCTTCTGCTGCCTCATCCTTTTGAAACGCCAGAATCGAAGAAGATGTCTTTGTCACCGGCGCATCCAGTGTGACCATGGCAAATCCCATCATCGGACCTCCTGAAATCAGTTTCTGAGGTTCTGTTATAAATCCTCCGGCGGCATCCACCAGTTCTCTGTGGTTCATTCCGATTGGAACTCTAAAGTTTCCCGGATTCTGAATATCATCACCACTGACTGTGACTACACGCTCCATCAGAGGCTTTCCAAAACGTACCGCCTGATTGATCGCGATCAGAGTCTCCACATTATCTACTATACATCCTGCATCTGCCGGCAACATTGCCGCATGAATGGCACGCTTTGTCGTGGCATAGATCAACTGACGCTCTGCACCCTGCGGATATTTCGTCTCCAGTACTTTCACGCTCATACGGGATTTTCCGGCAATCGCCTCTTTTAATTTCTCTACGCAGTCTTTTTTATTGTCCTCCACTGCAAAAATTCCTTCTGCATTCGGGAATAAAGACAGCACCACTTCCATTCCGCTGACAATCTCCTTTGTACATTCCATCATACGACGGTAATCTGCTGTAATATACGGCTCACATTCCGCACCGTTCGCAATGATGTACTCAATCTTATCGGCTTCCTTTGGAGAAAGCTTTACCTTTGTCGGGAATCCTGCACCACCCATTCCCACAACACCGGCTTCACTGATTCTCTCGATAATTTCTTCTTTTGTGAGTTCTTTCAGAGAAGTAATCGGGGTGTATTCCACTTCCTCATATGTACCATCGTTTTCCAGTACGATACAATTTACCTTACTTCCCGCCGGATTGTATCTCATTTCGATTGCTTTTACAGTTCCTGCCACGGATGCGTAAACCGGCGCAGATACAAATCCTCCTGCTTCCGCAATCTTCTGTCCTTTTAAGACATGGTCGCCTTTTTTCACCAATGGAACTGCAGGCGCACCGATATGCTGAGACAGCGGATACACCAGTTCACCCAGAGGCAAGAGCTCTTTGATCGGCTGATCTTTAGCAAGCGCTTTTCCGTCTTTTGGGTGGATTCCACCTTTAAATGTTAAAAGTCCCATCTAATTTTCCTTCCTTTCTTTTGCTGCACTAGATTTTATTATAGCAAAAAGTTCTTCGCAAAAAAAGAGGCGAAGCCATTAAACTCCACCTCTCTATGTGTTTCATTCTACTCTTCTGTTTCTTCAACAGTGTCTGGCTCAAGTGCTTTCATGCTCAGGCTGATCTTCTTCTCTGCTTCGTTCAGATCTACCACTTTTGCAGTGATTTCCTGTCCAATAGAAAGAACATCAGATGGTTTTTCTACATGTGCTCTTGAAATCTGAGAAACATGCAGTAATGCATCTACTCCAGGCGCCAGTTCAACGAATGCACCAAAATCTGTCATACGTGCAACTTTTCCTGTAACCTCAGAACCAACTGCGAAGTCTTCAGCAGCGTGTGCCCATGGATTTGTCTCAGGGAATTTTAAGCTCAGTGCGATCTTTGTATCGTTGATGTCTTTCACAAGAACTTTTACCTGATCTCCAACCTGGAATACCTTCTTCGGATTCTCAACTCTTCCCCATGACATTTCAGAAATGTGAAGAAGTCCGTCTACTCCGCCAAGGTCGATAAATGCACCGAAATCTGTTACGTTCTTAACAGTTCCTTCTACTGTATCTCCAACCTGCAGTTTTGCAAACAGTTCTTTCTGTTTTTCTGCTCTCTCTGCTACAAGAAGCTGTCTTCTGTCACCGATCACGCGGTTTCTTCTTGGGTTGAATTCGCTGATCACAAACTCAATCTCCTGTCCTTCGTATTTGCTCAGATCTTTTTCATAAGAATCTGATACGAGGCTTGCCGGAATAAATACACGTGCACCTTCTACAGTTGCGCACAGTCCTCCGCCAAGGATCTGAGTTACTGTTGCTTTTAAAACTTCTTTGTTCTCGAATGCTTCGCGCAGTCTTTCGTTTCCTTTTTCTGCTGCGAGTCTCTTATATGTCAGTAACACCTGACCTTCTCCATCATTGACTTTCAATACTTTTACAGTCATAGAATCACCAACAGAAACAACTGTTGTCAGGTCCAGAGACTGATCGTTGGAGTATTCACTCTTTGTGATGATACCGTCTGCTTTGTATCCGATATTCAGGATGATCTCATCTGGTTTCACATCAATTACAGTTCCCTCTACTACCTCTCCGTTGTGAATTGTTTTAAATGATTCTTCTAACATTTGTTCAAAAGATAATTCTGACATTATTTTGAACCTCCTCAATTATATTATTGGGCGTGGATGCCCCTGCTGTAATACCTACTGTTTCCACTGACCCTAATTGATTCAAATCCAAATCGTCAAGTGTCTGTATATAGTACGTATCCTTACATGCTCCCTTGCATATTTCAAATAACTTCTGGGTATTGGAACTATGTTTGTCACCAATCACTATCATAGCATCCACCTCTTCCGCAATGCTCCTGGCTTCCGTCTGACGTTCCCTGGTCGCACCGCAGATTGTATTTAAAACACTTACATCATAACTCTTTTTCGAAATAATTTCAACTAAATCTTGAAATTTATTGTAATTAAATGTCGTTTGGGCGACAACACATACGGCTCTTGCCGGATCCAGTACAAGGGAAGCGGCATCTTCTTTTGTTTCCACCACAAAAACCTGTTCTCCTGCCCAGCCGCGGATTCCTTCCACCTCCGGATGCTTCGGATTCCCGATAATGACGATCTGTTTTCCGGCTGCACTTTCCCGGTTTACGATGCGATGGATCTTCTTCACAAACGGACAGGTTGCATCCACGATCTGAATCTTCTTTTTCTCCAGCTTCTCGTAGATGTATTTTGCTACTCCGTGAGAACGGATAATGACCGTTCCCTCTGTAAGCTGTTCCAGCTCCTGCTCCGTACGAAGGACGATCACGCCCTGATTTTCCAGATCTTTTACGACTTCTTCATTGTGAATGATCGGTCCGTAAGTGTAGATTGGTGCTGCATCCGAATTTTTTGCCTGCTCATAAACTGTTTCTACCGCCCGTTTTACGCCGAAGCAAAAACCGGCAGTCTTTGCACGTTTTACATTCATCCTCTGCCCCCATCATTTATTTGCACTGTCTGCAGATGGCATGAACCACTTCCTCGATGCTCATGTCAGAACTGTCTATCAAAATCGCATCCTCTGCCTGCTTTAAAGGCGCAGTTTCACGGCTCATGTCACGCTCATCCCGCTTCTTTATATCTTCAGCAATCTCCTCATAGCTGCAGGAAATCCCTTTTTCTGTCAGTTCTTTGTACCGTCGGTCTGCCCTTGTTTTTACACTGGCCGTCAGATAGATCTTGACATCTGCATTTGGGAGGATATTGGTTCCGATATCTCTTCCGTCCATGATCACATCCGCTTCTTTGGCCAGGTTTCTCTGCAGATCCAGAAGCCTTGCACGTACCTCCCGAACTGCAGAACTGACAGAAGCCATATTTCCGACTGCTTCCTCGCGGAGTCTGTCTGTGACATTGGATCCGTTTAAATAAACCTGCTGGATCCCGTCCTCATAACAGATGCTCACATCCGCATTTTGTGCCGCAAGACGGATTTTTTCTGTATCCTGCGGGGAAATCCCTTCCTGCAGAAAATAAACCGCCATTGCCCGGTACATCGCTCCGGTATCTACGTAAATATATCCTTTTTCTTTTGCGACCAGCTTCGCAATGGTACTTTTCCCTGCTCCTGCCGGTCCGTCAATCGCCACATTATATCCCATATTGCTTCTCCTTTTCTTTCCTGCTCTATTCGTTAAGGAATGGAAATTCCCGCAAGATATGCCGTAGACCAGGCAATCTGCAGATTAAATCCGCCTGTCAGTGCGTCCAGGTCCAGAACTTCTCCCACAAAATACAGTCCGGAAATCTTTTTTGACTCCATCGTTCCCGGATCGATCTCTTTGACATTTACTCCGCCTTTTGTGATGATCGCCTCTTTGTAGCTGCGAAGTCCGCTTAAAGTCATCTCAAAATGTTTGATCAGATGTACGAATCGCTGTCTCTCTTCTCTTGAAATCTCATTGACTTTCTTCTCTTCCGAAATGCCGGAAAGCTCCAGCATCACTGGTTTTAATTTGGATGGGAACAAATGATCCACCGCATTTTTAAACTGTTTGTTTTTATGCTCCTCAAATTCGCGAAGCACACGGGCATCCAGCTGTTCTGCCGTCAAAGCAGGCTTCAGATCGATCACCAGACGCAGTTCTTTTTCAGAAAGCCGCTTTCCGATCACGCTGCTGGCACTTAGCATCAGTGGTCCGCTGACTCCGTAATGGGTAAAAAGCATCTCACCGAAATCTTCATACAGCTTCTTCTTTCCATCATAGACCGCTGCGCTTACATTGCGAAGAGAGAGCCCCTGCAGTTCCTTTGCATACCATTCCCTGACTTCCATCGGAACCAGAGCCGGATAAAGTTTTGTAATCTGATGTCCGTTTTCTTTTGCGAACCGGTATCCGTCGCCGGTAGATCCGGTCGCCGGGTAAGAGATTCCTCCGGTTGCAACAATACAGGCATCTCCTGTCTTTCTCTGTCCGCCTTTTAAGACGATTGCCTGGAACTTCCCGTCTTTTCCCTCTATCTTTTCCACTTCTGTTTCCAGACAGATGCGGACACCCAGAGTCTCCAGTTTTCGCTTCAGCCCCGCGATCACATCGGAAGAATGGTCAGATAACGGAAACACACGATTGCCCCGTTCTATTTTTGTTCTGACACCAAGTTCTTCAAAAAAATCAATCACCTGATCATTTGTAAAGGTGTAAAAACTGCTGTATAAAAACTTTGGATTGCTCATCACGGAAGCAAACAGGGTTTCCATGTCCCCTGCATTCGTAATATTGCAGCGTCCCTTCCCGGTGATGAATAATTTTCTTCCCAGACGGTCATTTTTCTCATACAGCCACACTTCATGACCGTTTTCTCCGGCAGCGACTGCAGCCATCATTCCAGCCGCGCCGCCCCCGATTATCAGCACTTTACTCATCTTTATTCTCCTCGCTTTTTCCAGAAGAAGACTCTGTCAGCGTATCATCCACCTGATTCAATTCATCTTTACTGTATACCTGATATTCGCCCCAGATCTGCTCCAGTGTTTCCAGTGTATGGACTACTTCTTTCTGCTTTTTCATACAGAGAGCCACCACCAGCGCATTGATCACACTCAAAGGGGCCACCAGCGAATCCACGATCGAAGCCATGTCACTTCTGGCGATCAGATTGCAGGAAGAATACAGATTCATCGGTGAATGTACACTGTCTGTTAATGTGATCACTTTCGCCTTCCGGTTGCTGGCAAATTCCAGCGCCTTTAGCGTCCGCATGGAATACCGCGGGAAACTGATGCCGATGATTACATCTTCTTCATTGATCCGGATCAGCTGTTCAAAAATCTCACTGGAACTGTTCGTGTTGACTGCTGTCACATTTTCACATACCAGATTTAAATAAAAGCACAAAAAGGATGCCAGTGGTGCACAGCTACGTATTCCCACTACATAAATACGTTTGGCACTGAGAATCGTATCAATCGCAAGTTCAAATGCTTTCTGATCAATCCCGGCCAACGTCAGTTTTATCTTTTCGATATCTGACTGAAGCACCGTTTCCAGAATCTCTGACTGACTGATCCGCCCATATGTTACTTCCATTCTCTGAATCGAATTCAATTTGTTGCGCACCAGTTCTTCCAGTGCTTTCTGGAAACCGGGATATCCTTTGTATCCAAGCTGTGTGGCAAAACGTACAACTGTGGATTCACTGACTCCTACCACTTCTCCGAGACGGGCTGCTGTCAGAAATACAGCCTTATCATAGTTTTCCGTCACATAATCCGCAAGCCGTTTCTGGCCTTTACTCATTTTTTTGTATTTTTCTTCCATGCGGATCAATAATTCGTTTGTACTATTTTCACTCACACTTCATTTCCTCTTCTTCCTCTTTGTTTTTCATTCTGCTATTTTACAGGACGGGTGTATTCCTTCAGCCATTCTTTCTCTTCTGCTTCCAGATATGGACTGATCTTCTCATATACGCTCTGATGATATGCATTGAGCAGCTGCTTTTCTTCCTCTGTCATCAATTCCGGACGCAACGCATCCAGATCGATCGGAACAAAGGTAAGCGGCTCAAAATACAAAAACTGTCCATATTCGTTCTTTTCTCCTGCACACACAAGCAGCTCATTTTCAATGCGGATTCCATGGGAACCTTCTATATAAATTCCCGGCTCGTTTGTGATCACCATTCCCGGCTCAATCTCGCACATGGCATCCCTTGTTGCCTTCCAGCGGAATCCGATCGGCGCCTCGTGAATATTCCCAAGATATCCCACGCCATGTCCGGTTCCATGATTATAGTTTAAGTTTCTGCGCCAGAATGGTTCTCTGGCTGCATAATCCAGAACCATGCCGCTGCATCCGGCAAGAAACTTTGCGTCAGCAAGACGCAGCATACTGCAGGCTACCATTGTAAAGTCTTCTTTCTGTTTTTCGTCAACCTCACCGATCGCCACCGTACGTGTGATATCTGTGGATCCATCATAATAATTTCCGCCGGTATCTGTCAAAAACAGTCCGCCTTCTTTCAATTCCACATTCGTCTCCGGTGTAGAAGAATAATGCACGATCGCCGCATGCTGTCCATAGGCACAGATCGGATCAAAGCTCGGCCAGAGATATCCTTCCTGCTCTTTTCTGAAGTTCTCCAGCTTCTCAGATGCGCTCAGCTCTGTAATCGTCTCTTTTCCAGCATGCTTCTTCAGCCAGTACATAAATTTTGTATGCGCCACGCCGTCTTTGATGTGACCTCTTCTGATATTCTCGATCTCAGCTGCATTTTTCACGCACTTCATCAGCACTTCCGGATTTTCTTCCTTTACAATACGGACAGCTTTCGGAATGTTGCGATACAATGCATAATTCACTCTCTGTGGATCCAGAAGAATTGAAGCCCCCTCCGGAAGAGATTTTACATCTTCATAGATTGCATTGTATGGATGCAGATGTACCTGGCACTCCTCAAAATGCTTTAAGATATTCTCATCAAACTTTCTTTCATCTGCATATAATTCCACAGAATCCATGGTGATCAGCGCATAAGAAAGCAGAAGCGGAAAATACTCCACATCCTGTCCGCGCACATTCAGCAGCCAGTCAATATCATCCAGGCTGGTCAGAAGATGATAGCCTGTATTTTCTTTCTCCATTCTCTCTCTGACTCGTTTCAGTTTCGATGCCGTAGATTCTCCTGTATAGGTCTCTTCCAGATAAAATGCCGGTTTTTCAGACAGCGCCGGTCTCTCTTCCCAGATCTCATCAATCAGATCACAGCCATAGTACACCTGTCCGTGCTTCTCTTTCGCGATCTTTTCGTACTGTTCTCCTTCTGTAATCCCGATGGTTCTTCCGTCAAATCCGATATTTTCAGATTCTCCCAGTACAGATTCAATATATTCTGCGATCGTCGGCACTCCCGGTTCTCCCATCTTCTGCAGACGGATCCCGCTTCCCTGAAGCTGGCTTTCTGCCTGAAGGAAATATCTTCCGTCCGTCCAGAGACAACTTTCTTCTTTTGTGATGACAGCAGTCCCTGCAGAGCCTGTAAATCCTGTGATAAATGCTCTGGATTTAAAGTGTTCACCTACATATTCACTCTGGTGATAATCTGCTGTCGGAATCATATAAACAGAAATATGGTGTTCTTCCATTTTCTGACGTAATCGTTCTATTCTATCTTTGATACACATAAAATCGTCCTCCTTTGCCACGGGTAATTATATCACTAAAACAGATTCTGCACAAGGAATTGAATTTTTATTTCTTTTCCGGACAACAAAAAAGGACCGGAAAACTTTCATCTTCCAATCCTTTTCTTTCATTTTATTATACCGGATATGCTCCGTCTTCTGTATCTGCTACTTTTGCATCTACTTTTGTCTGCTGAGCATCTCTGTATTTGAAGAAGTCTGTTGCAACCTGTGGGAACAATGCATATGTCAGCACATCCTCATCCTGCTGGCTGTACTGTGCACACTCTTTGCGGAGTGTATCCAGCTCGTTTGGAATCAGATCGGCTGGGCGGCATGTGATCACTTCTGCATCTTCTCCGATTACTTTTTTCTGTACTTCCGGATTGAACGGTTTTGCTGTTGCTCCATATTTTCCAGACAGTACATCCTTTGTCTCTTTTGTTGCCATCTTGTAACGTTCTCCCATCAGCACGTTGAATACCGCCTGAGTACCAACAATCTGAGAAGAAGGTGTAACAAGCGGCGGCTCTCCAAGATCCTTACGCACACGTGGTACTTCTTCCAGAACCTCATAGAATTTATCTTCGGCTCCCTGCTCTTTTAACTGAGATGTCAGGTTAGAAAGCATTCCTCCCGGTACCTGGTACAGAAGTGTCTTGATATTCACGCCAAGATTCTTCGGATTGAGCAGTCCGGACTCAAGTGCTTCATCTCTGATCGGTCTGAAGTAATCAGCGATCTCTGCAAGCAGATTCTGGTCCAGTCCTGTATCATATGGAGTCCCCTTGAATGTCTCTACCATTACTTCTGTTGCCGGCTGAGAAGTTCCAAGTGCAAATGGTGACATTGCTGTATCGATGATATCAGCTCCTGCCTCTACAGATTTCAGGTATGTCATAGAAGCAACACCTGATGTATAGTGTGTATGCATCTCGATCGGAATCTCAACTGCTTCTTTTAATGCTGTCACAAGCTCTGTAGCCTGATATGGGCAAAGAAGACCTGCCATATCCTTCACACAGATTGAATTTGCTCCCATGTCTTCAATTCTCTTTGCCAGCTCTACCCAGTATTCCAGAGTATAAGCGTCTCCAAGTGTGTAAGACATCGCAACCTGTGCATGCGCTTTTTCTTTATTTGCTGCTGTAACTGCTGTCTGCAGGTTTCTCATATCATTCATACAGTCAAAGATACGAATGATGTCGATTCCGTTTGCAGCAGATTTCTGTACGAAATACTCTACCACGTCATCTGCGTATGGACGGTAACCCAGAATGTTCTGTCCACGGAATAACATCTGCAGTTTTGTGTTCTTGAATCCGTCACGGAATTTACGAAGTCTCTCCCATGGATCTTCGTGCAGGAAACGGAGTGATGCATCAAATGTAGCTCCTCCCCAGCACTCTACTGCATGATATCCGACTTTATCCATTTTATCCACGATCGGCATCATCTGCTCTGTTGTCATTCTTGTCGCAATCAGAGACTGATGCGCATCACGCAGAATTGTTTCTGTAATTTTAATTGGTTTTTTTGCAATTTCTGCCATTTTTACTGTCCTCCATTATTATTTCACACCAAAGATCGCCATAAATGTTCCGGCTGCTACCGCAGTACCGATAACTCCGGCAACGTTCGGTCCCATCGCATGCATCAGCAGGAAGTTTGTAGGATCTGCTTCTGCTCCGACTTTCTGAGAAACACGAGCTGCCATAGGAACCGCAGACACACCCGCAGAACCGATCAGAGGATTTACCTTGCCCTTTGTTGCCCAGCACATCAGTTTACCGAACAATACTCCGGCTGCTGTACCGAATGCAAACGCAATCAGTCCCAGTGCAACGATTTTCAGTGTATCCATGTTCAGGAATGCTTCTGCACTTGTTGTAGCACCTACAGATGTACCAAGCAGGATTACTACGATATACATCAAAGCATTGGATGCTGTCTCTGTCAGCTGTCTTACAACTCCTGATTCTTTGAACAGGTTACCAAGCATCAGCATACCTACCAGAGGAGCTGTTGTAGGAAGAATCGTACATACTACGATCGTAACGATGATCGGGAAGAGGATTCTCTCCAGTTTGGAAACCGGTCTTAACTGCTCCATCTTGATCTTACGCTCTTCTTCTGTTGTAAGAAGCTTCATAATCGGCGGCTGAATGATCGGAACCAGTGACATATAAGAATATGCCGCTACCGCGATCGGTCCTAAGATTGCTGTCTGCTGTAATTTTCCTGCAAGGAAAATAGAAGTCGGACCGTCAGCACCACCGATGATAGAAATCGCTGCAGCCGCTTTGTCAGAGAATCCCATTGCCATTGCTCCAAGGTATGCGGCGAAAATACCAAACTGTGCTGCCGCACCCAGAAGGAAACTCTTCGGGTTCGCGATCAATGGTCCAAAGTCTGTCATCGCACCGACACCAAGGAATATCAGAGACGGCAGGATTGACCACTCATCCAGAACATAGAAATAATACAGAAGTCCGCCTGTTCCGTTCGCCGAATCTTCTGCATGAAGCATGATATCCGGATAAATATTAACCAGAAGCATACCAAATGCAATCGGAACTAACAGCAGCGGTTCAAAGCCGTGTCTAATCGCCAGATAAAGGAAAAAGCAGGCAACTGCGATCATAATCAGGTTTCCGAACGTCAGGTTCATAAACGCAGTCTGCTCTACCAGGTTCCCCAGCGTATTTGAAATATATTCCATTTGTCAAAACCTCCTAGTTTAATGTGGCTAATACTGCTCCTGACTCTACTGCGTCGCCTACTGCCACATCAATGCTAGCAACTGTACCATCTTCCGGAGCTACTACAGGGATTTCCATTTTCATAGCTTCTACTGTCACGATGGTATCTCCTGTTTTTACAACCTGTCCTACACTTGCGTCAATACTGAATACTTTTCCTGCTGCTCCTGCTTTTACCTGGATGCTTCCTGCTCCCGCTGATGCTACTTTCGGAGCCGGTGCCGGAGCTGCCTTTGGAGCCGCTTTTGGAGCTGCAGGTGCAACCGGTGCCGCACCTGCACCTTTTTCTTCTACTGTTACATCATATACATTTCCATTTACAGTAATTGTATAATTTTTCATTTTAAAATCCTCCTGATTAATTCCATTTGTTCCATTTATTTGATTGTCTTCTCTTAATTGAACGAACTACAAATCCGTCTGTAGAAGTTCCTTCTGCCGCTGCGATTGCTGCTGAGATGACCGCTACAAGTTCTGTATCATCTGAAACATCTTCCACCACTGGTGCCGCAACTGGTGCCGGTGCCGGTGTTTTTGCCGGTTCTGTAGTTTTATTTTTCTTAAATTTCTTCTCAAGTTCCGGAATAAATCTGAACAGAGAAATAATGAATGAAATAAAGATTAAAACAAGGAATACAGTTCCCATTCCAAGGATGGTATTCAACCCCGCCTTTTTCAGAATCTCTGAAGTAGAATAATGTGCATTGATCGTCATACTGTCCATTTTCTGTTCTTCATCAAATGTAAATTCGATATCTGCCGTCTTATTCTCATACTCTGCTTCTGTAGAAACAACAATACCAGAGCTTGTCATCTCTGCCTCGAAGTCCCCATAACTTATGAACTCTCCGCATTCCTTTTCTCCTGCTTTCCAGGATTCAACCATAGAAAGGAAGTTTTCAGAATCTACAGGAAGACCGGTGTTGAGAAGCATCAGATTCAACTGCAAGTCTGACATTTCCTCATACTGATCAAAAACTTCATCCGGTGTCTGACTGAAGCTGCTGACAATTGCCTCTGAATAAGCCATCATAGACTCTCTATCATTACTTGTTGTCGTATCTGCCTCACTGCCGCATCCTGAAACACCTAAGGTAAGAGCACAGGCAAGTACGATTAAACTTAATTTTTTCTTCACTTCGCCTCACCTCACTAAACCGTACCGTGTTTCTTTGCCGGACGATCCTCTCTCTTTGTGAACAGCATCTCAAATGCTCCGATCACATATTTTCTTGTGTCGGCTGCATCAATGATTGCATCCACATATCCTCTTCTTGCCGCAGAAACCGGACTGGACTGCAGTTCTTTGTATTCTGCAGCTTTTTCTTTTAATGTCTGTGCATCTGCGTCTGCATACATGATCTTTGCTGCCATAGAAGCATCCATCATTCCGATCTCAGCTGTCGGCCATGCGTATACCAGATCTGCCCCGATAGATTTGCTGTTCATCGCAATATATGCGCTTCCGTAAGCTTTTCCTACGATCACATTAACCTTTGGTACAGATGCATTCGCGAATGCGTAAGTCAGTTTTGCAACTGCACGTGCCATATCCTTCTCAGCTTCCAGAGTTGCTTCAAATCCTGTCACGTTTGTCAGGGATAATACCGGAATCGAGAAAGCATCACAGAAATTGATAAAATCTGCTGCTTTTTTACATCCGTCAACTGTCAGAACCTGTTCATAGGACTCTGCATTTCCTTCTGCATCATATACTTTGGAACGGTTTGCAACAGCTCCCACTGTCATTCCGTTCAGACGGATAAATCCTGTTACCATTTCTTTTGCATATTCTCTCTTGGTTTCAAAGAAAATATTGTTGTCAGAAATTGTGGCAAGTGCAATTCCTGTATCTTCCGCAGCATTGGCAAGATCTGCGCAGACACGGTTCAGGTCGTCTGTACATTCGTCATAGGATGCATCATCCTCAAAGTTTGCAGGGAGCATGCAGATCAGAGAACGGATCTGTCCTAAGATCTCTTCTTCTGTTCCTGTCACATCGACAAGCCCTGCTGTCTTGCTCTGATATTCAGCACTCGCTGTGTCACATTTGGAATCAATGTTTCCTTCCAGAGCATTTGGTGAATTAACGAACAATTTTCCTTCTTTATTTTCCATGAATGTGAAATCCGTCAGTCCCGGCACGACTGCAAGACCACCGCCACACATACCAAAAACAGCTGTGATCTGAGGGATCACACCGGATGCCATTGCCTGTTTAAAGTACAGGCTTCCAAATGCCTCCAGCGCGTCTGTCGCTTCCTGAAGACGAAGACCTGCACAGTCGATCAGACCGATGACCGGCGCTCCCATCTTCATTGCCATGTCATAGATGTTTGCAATCTTCTTTGCATGCATCTCGCCGATCGCACCTTTTAAAACAGATGCATCCTGGCTGTAGACATAGACAAGATTTCCGTCAATCACTCCATAGCCGGTAATGACCCCGTCAGCCGGAGTTTCTTTTTCCTGCAGGTTGAAATCTGTATTTCTTGCTGTAACTGCACCACCGATTTCAACAAAGCTGCCCTCATCAAGCACTGTGGCAATTCTTCTGCTTGCTGAGTTTTCTGTTGCATTGTTGCTCATATTCTAGCCCTCCATATTATAAAATGTGTTTAAATATAAACCAAAATTTTTGCCTATTCTAGTATATATTACTTAGCGAAAAAATTCAATTAAATTTCTGTTTTTTGTCATTTCTTTGCCATTTTCTTTTATTTTTTCCGAATTTTTTTAAAAAAAGACATATTTCCTGACTTTGGAAATATGTCTTTGTTTTTTACTTCTGATTACGGAATTGCACCGGAGTGACCTGATACATCTTTTTAAAGATCCGGTTGAAATGTTCTACGTTCTGATATCCCACAGTCTCTGCGATACTCTCCACAGTTGCATTGCCTTCCCTGAGCATCGTGCAGGCTTTTTTCATCCGGACATTTTTCAGGATATCGCCGAATGTCATTCCTGATTTTTCCTTGATATATTTGGAAAGGTATGGTTTCGACAGGAAAAACTTTTCGGACAGCTCATCCAGTGTCACATGCTTATAGTTTGCATAGATATAATTCGTGATCTCCAAGAGTCTTGCATCCTTGCATTCCTGCTGATTTCGGAGTTCTTCGATCTTATTGACTGCCACGACCAGGGCTTCTACAGAAGCTTTGATGATATCGGCATCAATGCCAACACCCCAGTAGCGTTTTTTATTGCAGATCACGCCCACATAAGCGACCGCTTTGGATGAAGACCCTTTTGTCATGGAATGTTCTTCATAAAATGCCAGCTCATAATCGATGTCAAAATAGTGCTTGATGGCATTGCTCACCGCATCCAGACGTCCATTTCCCATTCCGTTGATCACACGGTCGCTTCCCGCATGGTGGATCGTCGCCTCCGCAAGGATTCCGTCTGCCTGTTTAAAGTGGCATTCATCTACTGTAAAGATTGTTTTTACGTGAATATAATGATCTTCAAATATATGGTATACCCAGTCCGGCGTCAGCTCTTTATGCGCTTTATCTGACACATCCTTTACAAGATAGCCGACCTCTTCCCTCATTTTCTGCGGAAGGCTGATTCCAAAGCTCTGTTTTAAAATATAGTTGACTCCGCCTTTTCCCGACTGACTGTTGATACGGATCACATCGGTCTCGTAGCGGCGTCCCACATCTTTTGGATCCAGAGGAAGGTAAGGAACCGTCCACGTCTGGCACTGCTTCTCTTCTCTCCATGCCATTCCTTTTGCGATCGCATCCTGGTGAGAACCGGAAAACGCGGTAAATACCAGTTCTCCGGCATATGGCTGTCTCGGAGAAACCTGCATTCTGGTAAGTCTCTCATAGGTCTCACTGATCTCACTCATGTTGGAAAAATCCAAGCCCGGATCCACTCCCTGTGAATACATATTCATAGCAACCGTGATAATATCCACATTTCCGGTCCGTTCGCCGTTTCCGAACAGCGTTCCCTCGATCCGGTCCGCTCCTGCCAGAATTCCAAGCTCTGCGTCACTGACGCCGGATCCTCTGTCGTTGTGCGGATGAAGCGATAACAATACATGTTCTCTGTTATATAAGTGCTTGCTCATATATTCCACCTGACTTGCGAACACATGCGGCATCGCGTTTTCCACGGTTGTCGGAAGATTGATGATCACTTTTCGCTCCCTGGACGGCTCCCACACTCTGAGAACTGCATTGCACACTTCCAGCGCATAATCCACCTCGGTTCCCTGGAAGCTTTCCGGGCTGTACTCAAACGTGAAATTCCCTTCTGTCTCCTTTGCCAGCTCATTCAGAAGAATGGCTCCGTCTACCGCAATTTTTTTGATCTCTTCTTTATTCTTTTTAAATACTTGTTCTCTCTGTGCGACAGAAGTTGAATTATACAGATGAATGACCGCATGCGGCGCTCCTTTGACCGCTTCAAAGGTCCGTTTGATAATATGCTCTCTCGCCTGTGTCAGAACCTGAATCGTTACATCCTCAGGAATCATATTCTGCTCGATCAATGTACGCAGAAACTGATATTCTGTCTCAGATGCTGCCGGAAATCCCACTTCGATCTGCTTGAAGCCGACATCCAGAAGCATCTGGAAGAATTCTATTTTTTCCTCCAGACTCATAGGCTCGATCAATGCCTGATTCCCATCCCGCAGATCCACGCTGCACCAGACGGGCGGTTTTTCAATATGGTCTTTCTTCACCCAGTCATAGCACGGCACCGGCGGCATAAAATAGCTTCTTTCATATTTTTCAAAATTCTTCATCGCAAGCACTCCTTATATTACATCAATTTACTTGTCTTTTTTTATTTCGTTTATACTATCATACTCTTCCATTCGATACCAGTGACATTTTTAATCACTTACCTTGATTTATTTTAATATATTTTCTCTTTTAAGAAATATTTTGCTGCTATTTTCTTCCAGCACCATGAAAAATCAATTTTTCCCACAGACCTTTGGATTACTACCGGAAGTCTGGCAAGAGTTTCTCCGTTGACCCGATATTCTATCGTTCCCACTTCTGTCCCTTCCCGGACAGGAGCCGGTAATACTGCCGGAATGTTCCTTCTTACCTGAACAGATTCCCAGTCTGCCAGCAGAAACGAAAGATTTGACTGCTCTGACAGTGCTTCTGCATATGTATACGCCTCTTTCTGATTGGAATCCGGAATCCCATCCGTCACCCGGATTTTAAATTTTTGCCCGGCGCCTTTCATACTCTGATATTCAAAATGTTCCAGACCGTACTCCATCAGTTTTTTTGTATCCTCCCATTTATAGCTCCGATTGTTCGGCCAGCCGCACGCCAGAAGTGCTACGATAAAGGTTCGCTTTTCTCTTTTTAATGCCCCCACGTAGCAATATCCTGCCTCCCCGGTAAATCCGGTTTTTCCGGATACAGCGCCTTCCATCATCGTAAGAAACGCGTTGTGATTGATGCAGGAATACGTCTGCGTCTGCTCCAGATCCGAAAACTGATAGGAAGACACGCCTGTAATTTCCAGAAATTCCTTCCGCTTTGGAGACTCCATCACACAATAGCGCATAATCCTTGCCAGTTCTTCTGCCGTGGTCCGATGGCTCCCGCCGTCATCTGCCCCGTCCAGACCATTGGGTGTGACAAAATGGGTATGGCTAAGTCCCAGTTCTCTTGCTTTCTGGTTCATCTCATCCGCAAACTGCTCCACGCTTCCAGCCAGATGTTCTGCCAGCATCACCGCTGTATCGTTATGTGATTCCAGCATCAGAGAATATAAAAGATCCTTAAGCTTAAATTTCTGTCCTTCCACTGTCCCCAGTCGGACTCTGGGCTGGGCTGCCGCATTGGCACTGACTGACACACTCTCATCCGGGTCTGCACGTTCCAATGCAAGAATGCAGGTCATGATCTTGGTTGTACTCGCCATAGGACGCTCTGTTTCGGCATTTTTTGCAAACAAAATACGCCCGCTGTCTGCATCCATCAAAACTGCCGACCGGGCGTATAACTGTCCTGGAGTATTCTCCCCGTATGCGATTTTTGTCTGTTCTTCCTCCGCATATACACACGAAACCGGAAACAGACCATTTACTGCAATCAGAAGACAAAAGCCCAGGATCAGCCCGACCCGATATGTTCGTCCTCTTTCCCTTCTTTTCTCATGCATTGCTTTTTTATTCTCCAGACATTCTTTGCTATATCCTATGTCCGAAGATTTTTAATCAGAACTACAGGTTTAACTTTAACTGTACCTCATCCTCTGCTTCTTCTTTAAAATGTGCTACCTGCTCCGGATTCGGCGCAGGAAGTTCATCCAGAGAATGTACACTGAATCTGCGCAGAAACTCTTCTGTGGTTCCAAATAAAAGCGGTTTTCCCGGCGCATCCATACGCCCCACTTCCTCAACCAGATCATATTCTACCAGCTTGCTGACTGCATGATCCGATTTGACGCCACGGATTTTTTCGATTTCCAGTTTTGTAACCGGCTGCTTGTAGGCGATGATCGAAAGCGTTTCCAAAAGTACATCCGTAAGAACCTGTTTTTTCGGCTGCTTTGCTACCCGGATCAAATATTCATACATCTCTTTTTTCGTGCACATCTGAAACGAAGCTTCCAGTTCGATGATCCGGATTCCCCGATCTTCTTTCTCATACCGGTCCATCATCTGGCGGATTATTTTTTTTGTCGTTTCTTCGTCATGTCCGATCGCCTGTGCAAGTTTTTTCAGCTCCACAGAGCCTCCCATTGCAAACAAAATTGCTTCTATGGCTGCCTGCAGTTTTTTTTGCTCCATTCTTTCTCTTTCCTTCCTGTTTCTCCTGGCATGCTCTGTTATATCTGGGAATCGATCAGGATCTCCCCGCAGATTTCTTCCTGATAAACACGGATCATGCCCGTCTTCATCAGCTCCAGCACTGCCAGAAATGTCACCACAATATGCATCTTGCTTCTCTGTTTTTCAAGAAGCATACGAAAACTGAATTTTTTATGTGTCCTTGCATAAGTCTCCACATACAAAAGCTTGTCCGGAAGCGGTACTTCTTCTTTCTCGATCTTACCGAACTTACTCCGCACCGGATCGATCTTCTCTTCCTGCCTGCGCATCACTTCCCGGAAAATCTTCCTCAGCTGTACCAGCGTCACGTCCCCTAAAAGCTGATCCAGATCTACCGCAGGAACATAACTTTTCACCTCTTTGGGAATATCTGCCTCCCGGTAAAAATACTGGTCTGCATCTACCTGACGATCCCGCAGCTCGTAGGACATATATTTGTACATTTTATACTGTAAAAGCTGTTCTACCAGCTCTGCTCTCGGATCTTCCTCTTCGCCCTCTTCATTGATCTCTTTCGGGAGCAGCATCCGGCATTTGATATCCAGAAGTGTTGCCGCCATCACGAGAAATTCACTCATGACGTTTAAATCTTCCCGCTCCATCTGCCGGATATATTCCATATACTGGCTGGTGATCTCTACGATCGGAATGTCATAGATATCAATCTTATTTTTCTCGATCAAATGTAACAGCAGATCCAACGGACCTTCAAAAACCTGCAATTTTACCGGTATCCCCATCTGTTTTATTTCTCCCATCTACCGTCTGTTATTTCACACTGTGTTTCATTATACGGGAAATCCTTCAAATTCTCAACTGTCTTTTTCGCCCCGCAGATGAATCACGATCATCTCTGCCTCATTCAAAAAACGAAGATTGATCGTATGAGTGCCAAGCCCACGGCTTACAATGATCGTCTGCTCTCCTTCTGTTGTCATCTCCCCGGAATATTTCGGAAACGGAATCGCCTGAGGCGTGATCAGACCTCCGATTCCCGGCAGACGGATAATCCCGCCGTGAAGATGCCCGGAAAGCACCAGATCTGCTCCCCATTTTTTATATGCGTCAAAATAAACCGGATTGTGCGCCAGAAGAATCTCATAATCCGCAGCTTCTTTTTCAATACATGCTGTTACATTCTGCTCTGTGACCCGGTATTTTTTGAATTTTGTATAAGTTGCAAGGGGCAGTTCCAGAGCCGAAATCCGGATCCTGCAGTCATCCTCCTTAAGCAGGACACTGCTATTTTCCAGAAAATGCACGCCGCATTCTTCTAATTGCTTTTGATACGCCTGATAAACCTCCCCATAGACTTCCGGTTTTCTCTTCATCCGCTGCTCGTGATTTCCGCAGGCATAATAAACCGGAGCGATCGCAGGCAGTTTTGAAACAAATTTCAGAGCCGGAGCAACGGAACACCCTTTCTTTCCGACCAGCATATCCCCGCCGATCAGAATCAGATCCGGCCTCGCTTTGCAGATCGCATCCAGCAAACGTTCATTTCCGACTCCATATTCTTTATTGTGCAGATCGCTTAAAAACACGATCTTCTTTTCCTTTTTCAGCCCGTTCAGCCTGCGGGATACAACACCGTCCTCTGTCACCTTGAAATACTGCTGCTCCCGGTACGCTTCCAGCAGACAAAGAACTGCCGCCACTGTCAGAACAAAGACCACTAAGATCACTGCTTTCATGGCATTCTCCTTTTTGTCATTTTTTCTTCTTATCCTATCATTTTTTTGGATGCAGTTCAACATAAGGAAAGGTGCAGCACTTCGCTACACCCTGATTTTTTGCATCACTTTTTTCAGATAATCCAAAAATTCTGCTTTTTTACAGCTTTCTTTTGCCAGAATCTCCACTCTTCCGATTTCTTTTTCTCCCAGCTTATAGACAAGTTCGCCTACTTTCTGTCCTTTTTTCACCGGAGCTTTTACAGACTGCTTCATCTGTGTCTTCTTTGTCACCCCTGCCAGATTTGCTCCGCTTGTGTCCAGATAGCGGAACGTATCCGCATACTCACAGAGAATCTGCTCTTTGACACCACCCTGCACTTCGACCGGCTTTAACTTCGGCGGATCATTGTCTTCGTATACCTGGCACTTTCCGAATCCGTAATTCAGAAGCTTCGTCGCATCCTGAAACCGCTGTTTCGAATTTTCTCCGCCCAGGATCACCGCGATCAGTTCCATCCCGTCTTTTTCAGCTGTGGCAGACACGCAGAATTTTGCTTCATCGGTGGAACCTGTCTTTAAACCTGTGGCATACGGATACTGCCGTACCAGTTTGTTCGTGTTGGACAATCCAAATTCAGAAGTCCCCTTTTTTGTGGTGTGGGTGATCGTATCCATCCAGATCATGCAGTAATCATGAATCTTCGGATATTTTTCGATCAATTCTCTGGACATCAGAGCAATATCTCTTGCCGTCGTCAAATGTCCCTCGGTATCCAGTCCGTTACAGTTTTGAAACGTTGTATTTTTCATGCCGAGCCCTGCCGCCCGTTCATTCATCATCTTTACAAAAGCCTCTTCACTGCCCGCTATGTACTCTGCCATGGCGGTACAGGCATCATTGGCACTGGCTACGGAAATACATTTTAACATCGTATCCACACTCTGCGTTTCTCCGGGTTCCAAAAACACCTGAGAACCGCCCATGGACGCTGCATATTCCGAGGTTGACACCTCATCTTCCAGCGCAATTTTCCCATCCTCCAGTGCATCAAAGATCAAAAGCATAGTCATGATCTTCGTGACACTGGCCGGCGCGCGTCTTGTATCTGCATCTTTTTCATACAACACAGCGCCTGTGGACGCTTCCATCAAAACGGCACTTGGTGCCTGTACTTCCACCTCTGCCTCCTGCTGCCCTTCTGTTTTCTGAGCCGCATCCGGCTCTTCTGCCAGAGTCTGAATCCCGGGCACAACAGCCACAGAGAGACTCAGTACTGCGCTTAGTAACACTGCGAGAACACGTTTCATTTCGATTCTCCATTCCCTGATCTGGTCTGTTACTATTTATTATATCCACTTCGCTTTCTTATAATACCAGAAAAATGCCAGAGAACTTAAACTCCATGTCAGCGGATATACCCAGTACACCACCTGAATGCTGTGAGTGAGTGGAATCATCACGGAAAGGAAAGACACCCGGATCACACACCAGCACATCATCATAATGATCATGGACACCATCGTCTTGCCCGCACCGCGCAAAATTGCTGCAATGGAATGTGAATATGCAAGCAGACAGTAAAATAACGCTGCTGTTCTGGCTTTTTCCACACCAAACCGAATGATCTCAGGAGAAGAGTCAAATGCCGCGATCAGCTGTGGTGCCAGAAGAAATACCACGACACCAATCAGTTCTGCCAATATAACTGCTGCGAGAATTCCAAATCGCGCCCCTTTTTTCGTGCGCTCCTCCTGCTTTGCACCCAGATTCTGTCCTACAAATGTCGTCAGTGCCATAGTAAAGCTGTTGATGGGCAGAAAACCGAACCCTTCCACCTTTGTGTAGGCCCCATAGCCCGCCATTGCCATTTCTCCGAATGCATTGATATTGGACTGTACGACCACGTTTGCAAACGCAATGATAGAGTTCTGCACTCCGGAAGGCAGTCCGATCTTGATGATCTGGACAAGGATTCCTTTGTCAAAACGGATTTTTCGAATCTTCAATCCATAGCTTTCCTTTGTCCGCAGCAGCTGCCAGAAACAAAGGAGTGCACTCACAATCTGAGAGATCACGGTTGCAACCGCCGCACCTCCCACTCCTGTATGAAATCCTGTGATAAACAACAGATCCAGAACCAGATTGATCACAGACGATACGATCAGATAATACAAAGGATGTCTGCTGTCTCCCACAGCCTGCAGAATTCCCACCAGGACATTGTACATCACAAATCCTAAAGATCCCGCAAAATAAATCTGAAGATATGTCACCGATTCTCTCATTACACTTTCGGGCGTATCCATCCACCGCAGGATCTGCGGAGAAAGTGCCACTCCGACGCCGGTCATCAAAACTCCTGCCACCAGACCAAATGCAACTGTGGTGTGTACCGCGCGCTGCAGATTTTTCTCATCTCCTGCACCAAAAAACCGGGCAACGATTACCCCCGCTCCCGCTGAGATTCCACTCAAAAATCCAATCAGCATAAAGATCAGACTTCCGGAGGAGCTGACTGCGGCCAGTGCACTGCTCCCCAGGAAATTTCCAACGATCAGAGAATCCACGGTGTTATATAATTGCTGAAATAAATTGCCCAGAAAAATCGGCATCGCAAAAAAAGTCATCTGTTTCCAGATCGAGCCGCTTGTCATAGGCGCTGCTGTCTTTGTCATAAAATCCCCCTTGTTGTTTCTTTCTTATCCTATCGCCTTTTATAAAATTACAAATAATTTTTCCAGTCCAAATTTGCCTTCATCCTGCAGCATCTGCTCCATCTTGCACTTGTTGAAATCTGAATGCTCCACTTCTCTTGCATACCGGCGTGCTGCCTCTGCAACATCCGAAAACTCCAGCGTTCCATTTTTCAAAAATACACCTTTTGCCAGCGCCCGGATCAAAATACAACCTGCCACTGCAAATTTTAGTTTCCCATATGCCTGTTCATCGTAGACTGCCCCGCAAAAGTAAGTAAATACAAAATAAACCATCAGCTGTTCCATGATCTTCTCCGTAAACACAGATTCGAACTCTTTTCTTTGCTCTGCTGACAGCTCTGATTCCAACAACATATTTTTTGCTTCTTTGACATATCCCTTCCAGTCGTCTCTGAGCACTTCCAGATGATTCAGGATCACAAACAGATTGCCGCAAACCTCCTGCTGCGTTTTTTCCTCTGTATCCAGATTGTCCAGTTTTTCCTGAAACCAGGTCCAGACGCGTTCCTTCTCGTAACGCTTTAGAAGCCCATCAATCTCAAACAGGGCATTTTTGTCGATCCTCTCCTGCAGATCATGCGCCAGTGCCAGCACGATTGCCATTCTCAGCCGGACTGGATACTCCCGATTCTGAAGAATCTGAAAGATCAGAGTTCTCGCGTCTTCCAGTTTGGTAAACAAGAAGAAATCAAACTCCTCATAAGTCTCTTCCCGATCCGGATTTTCCGCCTCCAGAAAACGGACCGGCTCTTCGCAGCCCAGGATCAGATTTGCTGCTTCCGGACAGGATAAAGACAGGGAAATCTCCCGCAGTCCTTCAAATTCTTCCACATGCCTCGGATACAGCCTGCAGGTCTTGCAGAACATCCCGGATCCGTTGCCTTCTATGTACAGATCACACAGATTTTCTTCATTGAGAAAGGCACAGCGCTTCTCATATTGGCGAAACGCGCCTTCCTCCCAGTCAATTTCATTGTGCAGGCGACTGCCAAGCCGCCCTTTTGTCTGTCTGTATTTTTTCAGTGAAGCGGGATCGATCATAATCTGCCACCCTGCGCAGCAAGTATCCGGACAGTCCCCGCCGATACATGCAAACTTCTTATAGTAGTGCGGAATGATATACTGCATGTTGTACTCCTTTTTTATGTCACTATTTTTCAGTCGAGAAACACATACTGTTTCAATCGTTCAAACGCTTCTTTCACACGACTGTGCGGCAGCGCCAGATTCATCCGGATATGGCACGCTCCGTGGAACGGACGACCATCCTGCCAGATCACGCCCACTTCCATGCCTGCCCTCTGCAGCTCTTCAATGGTCTGGTGATGCGCCTCGCACCAGTCTGTGCAGTCTAAAAAGAGCATGTACGTCCCCTGCGGTCTGGACACGGAAACACCCGGAAATTCTCTCCTGATAAACTCCATGGCATAGGAAATGTTCGTATCCAGCACGGTGCGAAGCTCGTCCACCCACTCCATTCCTTCTTTCGAATATGCCGCGATCAGCGCATGCATGGACAACACATTCATAGAATTGTAATGGGTCATTTTCCCTTCCATACATACCCGGTCTCTCAAATACGAATTATAAATGATATGATACGAACCGATCAATCCTGCCAGATTAAATGTCTTGGACGGAGCGTAAAGCGCAATGGTTCTGTTTTTTGCATCCTCGGACACAGACTGTGTCGGGATATGCTGATATCCCGGAAGTGTCAGATCTGACCAGATCTCATCTGAGATCACATACACATCATGCTTCTGATAGATTTCCATTGCCTTTTCAATCTCCCAGCGCTCCCAGACACGTCCGGTCGGATTGTGCGGCGAACAAAAAACTGCCGCATGGATCTTGTTTTGCACAATTTTTTCTTCCATATCTTCGTAATCAATCCGCCAGATTCCTTCTTCATCCAACACCAGTGGATTCAGAACGATATTCCATCCATTGTCCTCAATACAATGCGTAAATCCGATATACGTCGGAGATTGCAGCAAAACAGAATCCCCATTGGAACACAATACTTTCAAAGCCGAAACCACACCGCCGAGCACACCGTTCTCATAGCCGATGCACTCTTTTGTCAGATCGTTCACACCATTACGTGTCTTCTGCCAGTTGATGATCCCGCCATAATATGCCGCCGACGGATCAAAATAACCGTATGCCGGATGCTTTGTCCTCTGGATGATCGCCTCCGGAATTGCCGGAAGCGCCGGAAAATTCATATCCGCTACCCACATCGGGATCAGATCAAACCCTTCCCGAATTTTCGCACCTGCGAAAAAATCATTGCCTGTATTGTTTCCGGCAGGCGCATCTACTGCGATGGCATCCTTTCCCCGCCGGTCCATAATCGTTGTAAAATCATACTGCATGATATCAAACCTCTTTTCCTGAAATCCGGCTCCCCACAAAAAGGGAAGGATGTTCCAAACTGGAGGCATCCTTCCATCCGGGTGCAACGAATCTTATTGTTTCTTCTATTCTAGCAAGTCAACGTGAGAAAATCAACACCCCTCTTTCGGTCCGGCAATCACCGCTGTCTATCGACCTCTTCCAGTTCATACGGCTGAAACAGTTTGATTGTTCCGTATTCTCCGTCAAATCCCGAAATCCGCTCTACCTCGCCGTTTCGCAGACGCTCAATTCCCTCTGCGATCAGAAATCCGGACTTTTGCCGGATTTCCTCCAACGGCACAGTTCTCAGAATCTCAAATTCCGATCCGATCATCCGCAGCATCTGCTCGTATTCTTTTTGTACCTTCTTACTTCGGGAAGAAACACCCACGCATGCCGAGATGACTTCCGGAAGTGGAACCAGACTTTCAAATCCATTGGCGCCTTCTTTTACAAAACCTTCCGCCCTGTCCGCCAGCTGTTCAATCCGATGAGAGACACCAATAGTGATTTTTCTTCCACACACCGGACATTTCCCCTGATATGTTTCTGTCTCCATCGGTGTCAGACAAAGATTGCACTTCCGATGCCCATCCATATGGTATTTTCCTTCCTCCGGGAAAAATTCAATGGTGCCTGCCAGACCGCTGCCATTTTGAATGGCACCTCTCAGACCTTCATAGGACCAGTCAATATCCAGAAGAGTGGCCTCTCTTCCCAGTTTTGCCGGAGAATGCGCATCGGAATTGGAAATCAACTGAAACCGGTCCAGCATGGACACCCGCCAGTTCATCGGCGGATCCGAGGATAATCCCGTCTCCACTGCATGAATGTGAGAACTCAGATCCCCGAAGCACTCTTCCACCGTATCAAATCCGGAAAATGCTCCGAACATGGAAAAATGCGGTGTCCAGATGTGTGCCGGAACGTACATGCCATCTGGTGTTGTCTCCAGCATGATTTCCAGTAAATCCCGGCAATCCAACCCAAGAATCGGCCGCCCGTCCGAATGCAGATTTCCGATCACTTCCAGTTTCTCCGAAAGATTCTCTGCGGCTTTTAGCCCGGGAAGGATCAAAAGACTGTGAACCTTCCGAACCTTATCGCATTTCTTATAGATAGAACTGATCTCTCCGGTGATCACGAATCGGGGAATCATGTGATCCGGCGTATTCCCATCCTGAATCCTGTATTCTTTTTTCAGCACATAAAATCCGTCTTCTGCGGGCTTTAATTTTTCTTTTAACTCTTCTCTCCATGCCGGATGCGTAAAATCCCCGCTCCCGATCAGATGGATGCCTTTTCTGCGCGCCCACAGATCCAGATACTCCGGCGTACACTCTTTGCTGGTGGCTCTGGAATATCTGGAATGGGTGTGTAAGTCTGCAATATACATGTCTGATAACCTCTTTTCTATGTCTGTTATTCCTGACTTTTTTCTCTATAAAAAAATATAACACAATCGGGCAATTCCGTCAGCAAAATTGCTTGCATTTTCCATATCCAGGTAATATAATAATTTGGTGCAGATATTCTTATCGGCAATCGTCAGATTTCCGTCCGGGCAGACTGATTTTTTCTTGCCATCTGCTTTTTTTATGTATATTTTTACTCTCTTTCATTCTCTGAAAGAGAGATTCTATAAATCGAAGGAGGTTCTTATGAATTCCCGTACTTACTATGATATTCTCGGTGTTTCCCGGGAAGCTACATTACAGGAAATCACAAGTGCAAAAAATGCGCTTGCTAAAGTATATCACCCGGATGCCAATATGAATCAGGGCATCGACACCACTGCGTGTATGCAGGAAATACTGGAGGCCTACCGGGTACTTTCCAATCCCGAATCCCGGCACGAATATGACAAAGAATTAGGCGGCGGACAAATCCGTGTCTTCCGCACCTTTACCGTTGGTCCCGAGGATGATGAACAGGCTGCTCCGTTTGTCGTATATTGGAACGCTGCCTGTCGTCTGCAGGAAACCGTAGATCTTGCGATGGAATTTTGGGAGAACAACTCCCAGAAGAAAAAACGTACGTTTCTGTTCTTCCGCCGGAAAGATGCTGCTTCTGAGGCAGAAAAACAAAAACATCTGAACAAACTGTCTGTGCGCGCCATGCAGTATATCACTGTCTTGAAAGAAGCCGGCATCCCCTCCCAGTACTGGACCGAAGATGCAATGAACTGGGTACTGATCCGTTGGAGCCACCGTCAGAATATGGACTATCGCGTACTCTTCAATCGTTACGAAAAACATCTGAATCAGGATCTCTCCAATTCCGAACGTCATAAACTTCATGTCCACGGAAAACAATTCCACAACAATCTAAAAAAACTGCTCAGCTGCGCTCTATAGGCGCAGCAGGCAGTCCTGCAGTAAGGCTTCACAGCCTTCTTTCACATCTTCGTATGTCCTGTCAAAATTCCCGGTATACCACGGATCCGCAATATCCTGCCCTGTCCGCTCTGTAAAATCAAGCAGTTTCGACACTTTTCCTTTCGGATCGCCGCCCAGAATCCGCATCATGTTTCGAATATTCATAGAATCCATCCCGATCAAATAATCAAATTCGTCATATTCCCACTTTTGCAGCTGGCGTGCGCGGTGATCACCGCATGAAATGCCGACTTCTTTTAATTTCCGCCGAGTGCCGTGATGAATCGGATTACCGATCTCCTCGCGGCTGGTAGCTGCGGAATCAATGTAGAACTGATCGGTGAGGTTGTGTCTGTTGATCAGGTTCTGGAAAACGTATTGCGCCATGGTACTGCGGCAGATGTTGCCGTGGCAAATAAATAGTACCTTTATTTTCTCCATTTTAT